>ERZ791891.21-NODE-21-length-129327-cov-5.960247_pt1 | contig 129327 bp, 111 predicted proteins | sample MGYA00510155_ERZ791891 | MGnify/ENA primary metagenome ERZ791891 (study PRJEB30046, sample SAMN00792061) | human gut metagenome | study: EMG produced TPA metagenomics assembly of the A metagenome-wide association study of gut microbiota in type 2... | reverse complement strand
GCTTCCTATTTGCATGCATAAATTTGAAGGGAGTAGGATAAAGGTGTCCGGAAGAATCCGTGAGAGATGTCATCAGAGTAATAGATTCTTCACTCTGTTTCACGATTCCGCTTTCCTGCTTTCTTACAAAGCATTCTTGCGTCCGTTCAGAATGACTGGGAATGGTAAAGCGTCATCCTGAACGAATGTGAAGGATCTATACCCGTGGTGAGGAAAGCCGTAAGATGTCATTCAGAGTATACCGTATACTCCTTCCAGAGCATATGATCAAGCGATTTGCTTGACTTACTTAATAATACGAGCAGGAGCGAAGGAGGCTTTCTGATTACCTTTTGCTTCATAAGATATTTAAAAAGGGATTTGAAGTCAAAGATAAAAAAGAAATCCATTTTCGTAAGTCAAAGAAATTCTGAAATTAAGAAAATAATTTGAACAATTTGAAAAAAATTAGAACATATGATAAAATAATGCGGAGCATAAGCGCGGTCCTTTCGGTTGTGCTTGCAGGAAGAGGAGAAGAAACAGAGGAAACACGGTAACTCGAGTTGTATTCTCTCTTCCTGAAAATATAGAGGACACTATTATTTTTCGGAAGGAGCAAGAATAATGAAAAAGATTCTCGCAATCGCAGCAGCTGCTGCACTCACTGCAGGCGTATCCGCATACGCTGCAAATCCGTTCTCTGATGTATCCACTGATGACTGGGCATATCAGGCAGTATCCGATCTCTCTGATCAGGGCGTTGTAGAAGGCTATCCGGACGGCACATTCAAAGGCGAAAGAAACATGACCCGTTATGAACTGGCTCAGGTTATTGCCCGTCTGATGGCTCGTGAAGACCAGCTGAACGCTGAACAGAAAGCCACACTGGACAGACTGGCAGCGGAATATGCTGACGAACTGGCTAACCTGGGTGTCCGTGTAAGCAACCTGGAAAAGAAAGTGGGCAACATTTCCTGGTTCGGCGATGCCCGCATGCGTTGGCAGGAAAAAGGATACAATGCTGACGGTTCAAAGAAAGAAGATTCCTGGAACGGCCGTATGCGTATCAATGCCAAGGCGCAGGTGAATGACAGCACTTATGTACGCGGCCGTTTTGCCAGCAATATGAACTTCAAAGACGGCAAAGACGCGAATACAAAGATGGATGTGCTTTTTGTTCATCATCAGTTCGGCGATAAAGTTGGCATGAACTTGGGGCGCAACTTCCTTACCCTTGGTCAGACTGGTATGTACTATGATGATTTCTTTGACGGCGCGCAGCTTTTCATCGGTGACAGCAAACTGACTCTGGCAGCAGGTTATGGACGTATGAATGCATGGGCAGATGACGAAGATACTGTTTATGCCCGTCTTTATGGACAGACCGGCCGTATCGGTTATGATGCGGAATACATTAAGACCGTCGGTGCGGCTGATGCTGCTACGAAGTCGGTCTGGGGTGTCGGCCTGACTGTAGGTGTGACCGATGCAGTTGATGTATTTGGTGATTTCTACAAGAATACAAAACCTGCCGGTGATCCGCAGATGTGGACAGCAGGTCTCGGTTTCGGACATTATAATCTGAAAAAACCGGGTACTTTCAGAGTGGCCGCCCAGTATGTCAAGAACGAAGCCGGCGCTTATTTCGGCGGCAGCACTTACACCGCATTCCCGGCCAGCTCCCTTCTTAATGTAGACAGCAAGTTCTGGCTGGCCAATGCTGATGTCGTTCTGGCAAAGAATATCCGCCTCCACGGTGAATATGCATTCAATGTGAAGACAGATGACAGCGTAGATTATGATGATCTTGCTACCGTATCTTTGAACTACAACTTCTAATACTTGTGTTCAAGGGATAAAGGCAATGAAAAAGACCTCGAAAGGGGTCTTTTTTGTATGTGTTTGATTAGCTGTTGGCTGATAGCTGATAGCTGTTAGCCGTTAGCTGTGGGCTGTCAGCTACAAGCTAACTATTCTTTTACGATTTAAATCATTAACGACAAACGAGTATCCTCAATCGCACTACGTGCGCCAGCAGCTCCTTCCGGCGGCCGACTCCATGGTTCTTGTATAGGACGGTAAGGCGTCATTCTGAACGAATGTGAAGGATCTGTTATCGTGGTGAGGAAGGCGGTAAGACGTCATCAGTGTAATAGATTCTTCACTCTGTGCCACTATTTCGTTTTCTGTCTTTCTCACAAGGTGTTCTTGCCTCCATTCAGAATGACGTTAAACAGACGGCACAGCTGGGATTCTAACCACTTTCAGGCCTGCCGATAAAGTAGCACCCATGGTAAGGCGTCAGGCTGAACGAATGTGAAGGATCTGCTATCGTGGTGAGGAAGGCGGTAAGACGTCACTAGAGTAATAGATTCTTCACCCCGTTTCATCGTTCCGCCTAGCATCTTTTCCACAAAGCATTCTTACCCCCGTTCAGAATGACGATTTGGGGAAAGGCGTCATAATGAGGGAAACGTTAATCGTCATCCTGAACGAATGTGAAGGATCTGTTATCGTGGTGAGGAAGGCGGTAAGACGTCATCCGAGTAATAGATTCTTCACTCCGTTTCATCGTTCCGTCTAGCATCTTTCCCACAAAGCATTCTTACCCCCGTTCAGAATGACGATTTGGGGAAAGGCGTCATAATGAGGGAAACGTTAATCGTCATACTGAACGAATGTGAAGGATCTGTTATCGTGGTGAGGAAGGCGGTAAGACGTTATTAGAGTAATAGATTCTTCACTCTGTGCCACTATTCCGTTTTCTGTCTTTCTCACAAAGCATTCTTGCCTCCGTTCAGAATGACCGGGGACGGTGAGATGTCATCCTGAACGACAGTGAAGGATCTATCACTGTGGTGAGGAAGGCGGTAAGACGCTATTAGAGTAATAGATTCTTCACTCTGTGCCACTATTCCGTTTTCTGTCTTTCTCACAAAGCATTCTTACCCCCGTTCAGAATGACCGGGAACAGTAAAATGTCATCCTGAACGAATGTGAAGGATCTGCTATCGTGGTGAGGAAATCGGTAAGACGTCATCAGTGTAATAGATTCTTCACTCTGTGCCACTATTCCGCTTTTCGTCTTTCTCACAAGGCATTCTTACCTCCGTTTAGAATGACGTTAAACAGACGGCACAGCTGGGATTCTAACCACTTTCATGCCTGCCGATAAAGTAGCACCCATGGTAAGGCGTCATTCTGAGCGACAGCGAAGAATCTGTTACCGTGGTGAAGAAGGCGGTAAGAGGCCATTCAGCGCGTCCGTGAAGGATCTGTACCCGTGATGAGGGAAATATAAGACCTTATGGGGGTAGCGGATTCATCACTCTATGCCGGTTCAGGGTGACGATTAAGGTGCTATAAAGGGAAAGGGCCTCATGTAAAAGAAAAAAACTATAACCGACCTGCGTTCGAAAAAAGGGAGGAAGATGAAAAAACAGTGAGAAATATACCATGAGAAGAGAAAACTGTAATTATACGATAAAATCTGCTTATACAAAAGTTGGCACCCTTTGTGATTAAAATAACAAAAGAGAATACTTAATTTATTCCAACGGAAATAGAGAAAATAAATTAAGGTAGATTTTTTCGAAGAGTTTCAGAGTTCTTGCAAAAAAAATTCTGATGTGCTAAATTGCAGGTAAGCAGCAGGGGCATGTCCCGCTATGCTGCTTATGGGGTAATGAAGAAACGCAGAGGAAACACGGTCACTCGTGCAAGATTCTTCCGGAACTCCATTCCAAAGGGACAATTTATTTTTCGGAAGGAGCAAGAATAATGAAAAAGATTCTCGCAATCGCAGCAGCAGCTGCACTCACCGCAGGCGTATCCGCATACGCTGCAAATCCGTTCTCTGATGTATCCACTGATGACTGGGCTTATCAGGCAGTGTCTGATCTCTCCGATCAGGGCGTTGTAGAAGGTTATCCGGACGGTACATTCAAAGGCGAAAGAAACATGACCCGTTATGAACTGGCGCAGGTTATTGCCCGTCTGATGGCTCGCGAAGACCAGCTGAACGCAGAACAGAAAGCAACTCTGGACAAACTGGCAGGGGAATACGCAGATGAACTGGCTAACCTCGGCGTCCGCGTAAGCAACCTGGAAAAGAAAGTCGGCAACATTTCCTGGTCTGGCGACGCTCGTATGCGTTATCAGAATAAGTCAAACGATACCGATAACTGGGACGGCCGTATGCGTATCGTAGCAAAGGCGGCTGTAAATGACAGTACCTATGCACAGACTCGTTTTAGCGCAAACATGAATTTTAAAGATGATAAAGATGCGGCAGTTAAGGCTGAACAGATTTTCGTTAACCACAATTTTGGTGACTTTTCCGTAAGACTTGGTCGTCAGCCGGTTACTTTCGGCAACCAGGGCGGCTGGCTCTATAATGCTGCTCATGGCTATGACGGCGCACAGCTTTCCTACAACGGCAGCAAAGCCGGCGTAACCGTAGGTTATGGTCAGTTCAATGCTTCTGATAAGGGAACAGCTATTACTGACCGCAATGTATTCTATGCTAAAGGCAATGCAGATTTGAAAGCTGCCAAACTGGGCGTAGATTATGTTCGTTTTACCGGTGATGAACATGAAAATCTGATCGGTGCGAACTTGATGATACCGGCAGGTGATTTCCGTGTATTCGGTGAATACTGGAAGAATACAAGCACTGACTCTGACTATGATCAGGCTTGGAACGCAGGAATCGGCTATGGTAAGTTGAATCTGAAAAAACCGGGCTCTTTTGCTATTAATGTAGCATATAACCGGGTTGATCAGAAGGTATTCTTTGGTGGCTCTGGACTCCAGACAGATGTTCTGAGTCAGCTGACCAGTAAAACGGGTTATGCAAATGCAGATCGTGTGAAGTTCTGGAATGCTATGGCTGATGTCGCTCTTCAGAAGAATGTTTATCTCCATGGTGAATATGCATTTGATGTTAAGGGCGAAAAGAATAATCAGGATCTTGATGTAGATGATGCATGGACTGTTTCCCTGAACTACAAGTTCTAATACTTGGGTCATCGGAAATAGAACCAATGAAAAAGACCTCGAAAGAGGTCTTTTTTGTATGTGTTTGATTAGCTGTTGGCCGATAGCTGTTAGCTGATAGCTGTTAGCTGATAGCCGTTAGCCGTTAGCTGCAAGATAGTTATTCTTTTGCGGTTTGAGTCATTACGGCAAGCGAGTATCCTCAGCCGCACTGCGTGCACCACGAGCTCCTTCCGGCGGCCGATTCCATGATTCTTGCATAAGACGGTAAAGCGTCATCCTGAACGAATGTGAAGGATCTGCTACCCGTGGTAAGGAAATCGGTAAGACGTTACCAGAGTAATAGATTCTTCGCTTTATGACACATTGCTGGTTTCCATCTTTCTCGCAAGGTATTCTTGCCAAAGCTCTGAATGACGATTAGGGGAAAAGCGCCACAATGACAGAAAACGCTAATCGTTATCCTGAACCGCACGAAGGAACTGTACACGTGGTGAGGAAAGCCGGTATGAGGATAAAAGCCATCAGCTGTGAGCTGTCAGCTACAAGCTAAATATTCTTTTACGATTTAAATCATTACGACAAGCGAGTATCCTCAGCCGCACTGCGTGCGCCAGCTCCTTATGGATAAGGAGCCCCGCTGTATTCCATTTTCCTTTTTAAAGTATTTAATGTGAACCGGTATTTAGGAAAGAGTTCCAACGGTAAGAATAGGGATTGGGTAAGCCTCCTTGTTTATAAGGAGGTGGCCGGCGAAACCGGACAGAGGATACTGGCTTGAGAGAGTGACGCGAAAGGTTAGAATGGATGCGTGTACTTGTTTATAAGAAGGCAAGTGAACCATTTTTAAAGGGACGGAGTGACGCGTAAAAATGAGTGAAACAACTTGCTCCGGCGGCTATGGATGTCTGTGCGGGGACAGTTTTCAGATAACGAATCAGCGGTGCGTAATAAAATAAGCAGAAGGAGATTAAAATTATGTTTCCCCCTTTATTTACCCCGCTTTTTTGGCTATAATAGTAAAAATCTATAACCGCTTTTATATTTCTTTGCCGAAGGAGGACATGATGGCAACTTATATCAATGAACCGTCACATACTTTTAATGAATATCTTCTGATTCCCGGATATTCTTCATGTGAATGTATTCCGGCGAATGTTTCTCTTAAGACGCCGCTGGTGAAGTTCAAAAAAGGAGAGGAGCCTGCTATTGAGCTGGCGATTCCCATGGTGTCCGCCATCATGCAGGCGGTTTCCGGTGAGAGGCTGGCGGTAGAATTGGCGCGTAACGGCGGCGTTTCTTTTATTTACGGTTCGCAGACGCCGGAGGACGAAGCGGCGATGGTGGCCCGTGTAAAGGCGAAGAAAGCGGGGTTCGTATTCAGCGATTCCAATCTGGCTCCTGTGAATACGCTGGCGGATATCCTTGCGCTGAAGGAAAAGACGGGGCATTCCACGGTGGCGATTACAGAGGACGGTACACCGAACGGGAAATTGGTGGGGATCGTATCGAGCCGTGATTACCGTGTGAGCCGTATGGACCGCAGTGAGAAGATTGCCGATTTTATGACGCCTCTTGAAAAGCTGGTCACTGCCAGGTTCGGCATCACACTTTCCGAAGCCAATGATATTATCTGGGATAATAAGATCAATTCCCTTCCTGTTCTATATGAAGATGGACGCCTTTACGGTTTCGTTTTCCGTAAGGACTACGATTCTCATCGTGAGAATCCGGATGAAATGCTGGATGCAGAAAAGCGTTTTGTCGTGGGCGCCGGTATCAATTCCCGTGATTATGAGCAGCGTGTGCCGCTCCTTGTCAATGCGGGGGCGGATGTGCTCTGTATTGATTCTTCGGAAGGGTTTTCCGAATGGCAGAAGATGACTATCCAATGGATCCGCGAAAAGTACGGCGACAGTGTGAAGGTCGGCGCGGGCAATGTGGTGGATCGTGAAGGATTCCTGTTCCTTGCGGAGGCGGGCGCCGATTTCGTAAAGGTCGGCATCGGCGGCGGATCCATCTGCATTACTCGTGAAACAAAGGGGATTGGCCGCGGGCAGGCGACATCTTTGATTGAAGTCTGCCAGGCAAGGGATGAATACTATGAACGGACGGGCGTGTATGTGCCGGTCTGCTCTGACGGCGGCATTGTCTATGATCATCACATCACGCTGGCGCTGGCGATGGGAGCCGATTTTGTCATGCTGGGCCGTTATTTTGCCCGCTTCGATGAGTCTCCTACGCAGAAGCGTACAGTGGGCGGCACTGTGGTGAAGGAATACTGGGGAGAAGGTTCAAACCGTGCGCGTAACTGGGCCAGATATGATTTGGGCGGGGACAAAAAACTCCAGTTTGAGGAAGGCGTGGATTCTTATGTTCCTTACGCAGGACCGCTCAAGGAGAATGTGGCTAAGACCTGCAGCAAGGTGAGGGCTACGATGTGCAACTGCGGCGCGCTCACGATTGCCGAACTCCAGAAGAAAGCGAAGCTTACGCTGGTTTCCGCGACTTCCATCGTGGAGGGTGGCGCCCATGATGTCATCCGCAAGGAAAAGGAAAGCGATAACGGTTAAGAGCTATTTTGGAGCCATACTGTTTTGTGATGCAAAATGATGAAATAGAAAGTTCTGTGCTTAACATTCAACCAGTAAAAGATGTTTTAATATTTCCCTTGACAGTGGAAATATTTCAGCATATAATTGACATCACAAACAAAAACCAAGGACTGTGAACGGGAAACGTATCTGACAGGTTCGTCATAGAGAGTCGGGAGTGGTGGGAACCGATACGAAAGCAGATGCCTGCTCGCCCGGGAGTTCCGAGGATGAATGAAGTAATCATCGGCGTTACCCGCGTTAAGGGGATACAGGCAATGATCAGGACAGGAAAGATGGCGGTCCATGGCACAGAGAGCCGGCGGAGGGTGCAAGCCGGTACATTCCGTTATTTTTTATCGCCTGAGAGCTCCATTTTTGAAATAAGTAAAAAATGGCGTTTATCCACGTTACGGAGGAAGGATTAAGAGTATAATGTAGGGTGGTACCGCGACTGTTCGCCCCTATCTTCAGCAATGAAGGTGGGGGCTTTTCTGTTATCGGGAAGTTCTGCCTCTTTTTCCTTAGAGTGACAAATACAGGGTGGTACCGCGGAGATTTCCGCCCCTGCTGCATCGGTGTCTTGCCGTGCGGCAGGGGCGTTTTTAGTCCTTTTATGGTTTTTGCAAAGTTTTGTCTGAGGTTTGGGCAAAGAAATATTTCTCAAGAAGGAGGAAAGTTATTGTGTTTTTTCAACAGCTTGTCAACGGTCTGACGCTGGGAAGCGCTTATGCGGTTATTGCTATCGGATATACACTGGTCTTCGGGGTATTGAATATCGTGAATATGGCACATGGCGGAATTTTCATGATAGGCGCTTATATCGGCCTGCTTCTGGTAACGGAAGCGGGAATGAATATTTTCCCTGCATTGGCCGGCGCCATGATCGGGGGCGCGGTTCTGGGGTACGCGCTGGAGCTGCTGGCGCTCCGTCCGCTTCGTAAGCATAAGGCGACGCATCTGGCGCCGCTTATCAGTACGATCGGCGTATCCACATTTCTTGAAAGTGTGGCGCTTATGGTCTGGGGGCCGCAGACCCGTTCGTTTCCGTCTGCGTTCGGCAATGAACTGATGGATATGGGAGTCTTTAAAATTTCCGGTATCCAGATTATCAGCTTGGGGACGGCAGTGGTGCTCATGGTTCTTCTCACAATCATGCTGAACCGGACGAAGGTGGGCAAGGCGATCCGGGCGACTTCGGAAAATGCGGAGACGGCCGGTCTTCTTGGAATCAATACGGGCCGTATCATTACGTTGACGGTGATGCTGGCTTCTGCCCTCGGTGCAGCGGCAGGCGTACTGATCGGACTTTCTTTCAACGCGATCGAACCGACGATGGGGACGTCAATGGGGCTGAAAGGGCTGGCGGTGCTCATCATGGGCGGTCTCGGCAATGTGGAAGGAGCCATGGCAGGCGGTTTCATTCTCGGCATCGCCGAAGTATTCAGCGTGGCTTACGGTACTTCTTCTTATCGTGACGCGGTGGCCTTCGGCCTTATCATTTTGATTCTGTTCATTCGTCCGGAAGGACTTTTTGCGAAAGCGGGGAAGGGAGGAAGGCCGTAATGGAAGATTTGCTGAATGGATATTTTCTGCAGGTTCTCACCTTTGTCTGCATCAATATTATTCTTGCCATGACGATTTACATGACGCTCTGCACGGGCATCCTTTCTTTGGGGAATGCCGGGCTGATGAGTTTCGGTGCGTATACGTCCGCTATTCTGACAGCGCAGTACCACGTACCTATGCCCGTAGGGATTTTCCTTGGCGGTGTCATGGCGGTTCTTGTGGCTCTGGTTATCGGACTGCCGACGATCCGTCTCCGCGGGTTGTATCTGGCGATTGCCACGCTGGGGTTCGGTGAAGTGGTCCGAGTCATCGCCTTGAATCTGGAAATCACTCACGGCGCACTCGGCTATTCGGGGATTCCTTCCATGGGAAGTGTCCTTTCTGATTATGCAAGCGACTGGGGGCTCCTGGATGCTTTGGAAATAGATTCACAGACGGGCGGACAGCTTCTTGTGTGTTTGGTGCTGCTGGTTTTGACGGTGCTGATTATTTCCTTCTGGTACCGGCTGGAACATTCCCGCATTGGCCGTGCCATGGCAGCCGTGAAGGCTGATGAGTACGCTGCTTCTCTGTCGGGAATCAATGTAGTGTATTACAAAATGATGGGATTTCTCTTCAGCGCGTTTTTTGCGGGAGTAGCGGGCGCTTTGTACGCTCATGTCACCTTCTTTATCAGTCCGACGGATTTCTCATGGCACCGTGTGGTGGATATGCTTCTCTACACAGTTTTCGGCGGCAGCAATGTCATGTGGGGGCCTGTCCTCGGCGCGGCAGTGCTTACTATCGTTCCCGAATCGCTCCGTTCCCTGGCGGAATACAGGGATATCATCTACGGCATGATGCTTGTAGCACTCATGGCTTTCCGCCCGGACGGTATTCTTTCTTACGACGCGGTGAAGTGGATCGGTTCGCTTTTCGGTAAGAAGACCGTTTTCGTGGAAGGAGGGGAAGAGTGATGCTTCTTGAAATGCAGAATGTAGTGAAGCGTTTCGGCGGCCTTACGGCGGTATCAAATATATCCTTCCATGTAGAGGAAGGCGAAATATTCGGTGTCATCGGGCCGAACGGCGCCGGTAAAACAACGATTTTCAACCTGATCACAGGTGTATATCCGGTTTCTGAAGGGAATATCCTTTTCGACGGGCAGCCGATCAGCGGGAAGAAACCCTATCAGATTATCAATGGGGGAATTGCCCGCACGTTCCAGAATATCCGTCTTTTTACGGGGATGACGGTACTGGAGAATATCCTTGTCGGCCAGCATGACCATTTAAAATCAGGCTTCTTTGCCAGTATCCTCCATACAGGTGCACAGAAGAAAGAAGAAAAAGAAGCGCGGAAGGAAGCGATGGAATTGCTCCGCTTTGTGGGACTGGAACAGGATGCGGATCGTCTTGCTACGGAACTGCCCTACGGCAAGCAGAGAAAGCTGGAAATCGCGCGTGCTCTTGCTGCCCGTCCGAAACTTATCCTGCTGGATGAACCGGCAGCGGGCATGAATGACAGTGAAACAGCAGCTCTTACGGAACTCATCCGTGGAATTCGTGAAACCTATAAAACCACCATTATTTTGATTGAGCATGACATGAATCTTGTAATGACTCTCTGCGACCGCCTGATCGTTGTCAACTTCGGTGAAAAACTGGCGGAAGGCGCTCCTGAAGAAGTACAGAATAATCCTGCCGTTATTGAAGCTTATCTTGGAAAGGAGGACGAATGATGCTGCTCACGCTCAAAAATATTGTTGCCGGTTATGGAAATATCACGGCACTGAAAGGCATCAGCCTCTCTGTTCCGGAAGGGAAAATCGTAACCCTTATCGGAGCGAACGGCGCGGGAAAGTCCACCACGATGAAAACCATCATGGGGCTCATGAAACCCTCGGAAGGGGAGATCCGTTTCAAAGATAAATCCATCACGGGACAAAAGTCGTTCCATATCGTAAATGCCGGTGTAGTCCTTGTGCCGGAAGGGCGGCAGATCCTTCAGAACATGACTGTCCGTGAAAATCTGGAACTCGGTGCATACCAGAGAAAGGACAAGGCAGAAATCAGGGAAGATATGGTGAAAGTCTTCCAGCGTTTTCCCCGGCTGCTGGAAAGGGAAAACCAATTTGGCGGCACCCTTTCCGGTGGAGAACAGCAGATGCTCGCCATTGCCCGTGCCATGATGGCAAGACCGCAGCTCATGCTTCTTGATGAACCATCCATGGGGCTGGCGCCCCTTGTCGTCCAGCAGATTTTTGATGTCATCAAGGATATCAATAAAATGGGGACAACGGTTCTTCTTGTAGAACAGAATGCACGAAAAGCGCTGCAGATTGCCGACTATGCTTATGTCATGGAAACGGGAAAAATCGTTATGGAAGGACCGGCTGCGGAAGTGGCGGGGAACCCCGACGTCATGGCGGCCTATCTCGGCGGGAAAAAGAAATAATTTCCAATATCGGATAAACTGACAGCGGATGGCGGCTCATGTTTTTGATTTCTCTCTGCTGTCCGGCGCATCCGGTCGGAAGTGCCTGGCAGGGGAATGAATGGAATGTAAAAAGCTTCTCGCAGAACATGGAGTATATCCTGAATGTGAGAAGCTTTTTTGCGCTTTTATGCAAAGGGGTCTTGGTCAAGTATATTTTGCGGTTTCCTCACCACGGTAATAGATCCTTCGCTGTCGCTCTGGATGACATTTTACCGTATTCTCCATCACGGCGGCAGATCCTTCACGTTCGTTCAGGATGACGATTAACGTTTCCCTCATTATGACGCTCTTTCATCCAATTGTCATTCTCAACGGGGGTAAGAATGCCTTATGAGAAAAACGAAAACGGAATAGTGGCACGGAGTGAAGAATCTATTACACTGATGACATCTTACCGATTTTCCTCACCACAGAAACAGATCCTTCACATTCGTTCAGGATAATAACGCTTAACGGACGGCGCTCATATCCTCTATTCTCCAGCTTATGGCTGACGGCTCACAGCTAATGGCTTCTGTCTTCATAATCCTAATTTTTCATTGATAATGACGACTTCCATGTCCATATTCCTCATCTTCTTGTAGTAGATTACAAGAGCGTTGCAGATCCGATCAGGCGCGCTGCAGTCACAGCATTTTTTGTAATTGAAGAAGGAACAGCCATTTTTATAGTGATGCCGCTCTACGTTCTTTGGGGCGGCTACATTTCTTGCCCTGAAAATAGCGTCGTCCAAAGTAGGACAGATTTTATTCACACCGATAACAAAATACACTTTCCTGTGTCCGAAGAGGGAGCCTGAAATCCGGTTTCCCGTACCGTCGATGTTTACCAGTTCGCCCGTTTCTGATGCAGCGTTGGCGGATGTGAGGAAGACATCGGTCATGAGGCATTTCCTTGCCATGGAAAGAAATTGTTCCATCCGTTCTTTCGATGTGTAATCTTTGTTTTCAATATGCTGCACGTCATAAACTTCGTTATTCTCTGAAAGCCGTTCGTACATTTTCATGCTCTCCAGTGTCATGGAGTCGCCCATCCCCACGGTTTTACCGTGTATTTCCCGTGATAAATATGCGGCCGCTTCTTCTGCCGTTTCGAAAATGGTGCAGTCGAATCGGTTTCTTTTAAAAGCCCGGCAAATTTTATCCAGATCCATGGTTCCTCCTATGCATTTCCTGTTTACATTAAATCCTTTTTCATTTCATTATAAGAAATATAAAGATCGAACTCAATATGCGTAAGGGCAGACAAGGGAATGAGTCTGCATCTGCAGGGAATTTTCTGCTTGTACACAGATAAAAAATATTTTATGGATTAAGTAAGGCTAAAATATAATTTAGCATACATATAGGGGTATATATGCTATGGGCAAATGATATGTATCGGATAGGCTGTAAGCTGCAGGTTCGGCAAACATTTATGGATTTTTATTGCAATGTTAATATATTGTGATATAATGTGTATATTAAAAAGTGTGTAAAGTATCAATGTCGCTTTGGGGAGCAAATCAGGGGTACAGCTTAAAGAAAAATATCAGGGTATTTGAATTACCTTGTTTTGGCATGGATTAATGATTCCCCGATTCATGCTTTTATTTTGCCAACGTGGAGATGATAGGTGTGACAAACAAACAAATTGCTATGCGTCTTGGGCAGATGATTCTTGTTCTTTTAGGGATCAGCTTTATTACGTTTTGCCTGGTCATGCTCGCACCGGGGGATGTGGTGCGGCAGATGATTGCCGGTAATGAAGATATCGTGGTCAGCCAGGCGGAGATGGATGCGCTCCGGCATGAACTGGGGCTTGATCAACCGTTCTTTATGCAGTACCTGAGCTGGCTCGGACGTGTGCTTCAGGGGAATTTCGGATTTTCCTTTATGATGAAGAAACCCGTACTGGATGCGGTTATGGAAGCTTTGCCCGCTACGGTTATTCTTGCGTTTGCTTCTTCCGTTTTTATGCTTTTGTTTGCTATTCCACTGGGGATATATACGGCAGTTAAGCAGAATACCTGGTTTGATTACATTATCCGCGGGTTTACTTTTGCGGGGGTATCTGTGCCTAACTTTTGGATGGGGCTTATGCTTCTGTGGATTTTTGCGTTAAAGCTTAATTTGTTTCCTATCGTTGGCGGTGATGTTTCTGTGGAAAATCTGATTCTTCCCATGGTGACGCTCGGCGTGGTTATGGCTTCGAAGTATACAAGGCAGGTTCGCGCGACTGTGCTGGAAGAACTGCGGCAGGATTATGTTATGGGAGCGCGGGCAAGGGGGTTTTCCGAATCTCACATTTTATGGAAAGAAGTTCTTCCCAATGCGCTTTTGCCTCTGATAACGCTTTTAGGGCTTGCTTTCGGCTCTCTTCTGGGCGGCGCGGCTGTTGTTGAAATCGTGTTTTCCTGGCCCGGACTTGGTTATACGGTGGTTCAGGCAATTATTTATCGAGACTTTCAGACAATACAGGCGATTGTTCTTTGGATTGCCTTTATGTATATGGCGATCAATTTGATTGTAGATCTTTCGTATAATCGTCTTGACCCCAGATTGAGAAAGGCAGGCAGATAATTTATGGAAAATATCATTAAAGGGTTTAAGGAAAATAAAGCATTCCGTATTACATCTCTGCTGGTGTTTCTCCTGATACTGATTACGGTGCTGGCCCCGGTGATAGCTCCTTATAATCCGCTGGAAGCGGTCATGCGGGATGCTAACGCGGCTCCATCTGCAGCGCATCTTTTTGGAACGGATAAGCTGGGACGCGATGTGCTGTCCCGTATCCTTTACGGAGCCAGCTATTCCCTGACGAGCGTACTTTTCCTGGTATTCCTTATTTTTGTGGTAGGTACATTCCTGGGGGTCATTGCCGGATATTTTGGCGGTATTGTGGATACGGTCATCATGCGGTTTGCGGATATGATGATTTCTTTCCCCGGTGTTATTCTTGCCATCGCTATTGCCGGTATTCTGGGAGGCAGTCTTGTGAATGCCATGATTGCCATGCTTTGCGTGACTTGGACGAAGTATGCCCGTCTTTCAAGAAGTATGGTCCTGAAAATTAAGAAGCGTGATTTCGTCGATGCTGCTATTGTAAGTGGAGGCTCTGCGCCGCACATTCTTTGGACGCACATTTTGCCCAACATTCTGCCTCTGATGGTTATCACGGCCGCTTCTGATATCGGTGCTATGATGATGGAATTGGCGGGATTGTCTTTCCTTGGGTTCGGCAGCCAGCCGCCCGCTCCGGAATGGGGGCTTATGCTGAATGAAGGTCGGCAGCAGCTGCAGACTGCTCCGTGGCTGATGATTTTCCCGGGGCTTGCTATTTTTATAACCGTTGTCGTTTTCAATCTGTGGGGAGATTCTCTCCGGGATGTCCTGGATCCGCGTCAGGACTGATCAATATGGTTCCTATCAGAAGGGCTGGCTTTTTTGCCGCCGTTCTGCATATGTAACAGGTTTTGCCTAATTTATATTTTGTTTTAAGAAAGGAAGCGTTACACCAATGAAATCTATTTACAAGAAAGGTGCCGTGCTGGCGGCAGCAGCTCTCATGACAGTCGCATTTGCCGGGTGTGGTGGCGGTGATAAGTCTGCATCCAAAGGACCGAAAGACACTTTGACCGTAGGTATCACCAACTTTGCAGATAGCTTGGAACCGACTGATAACTATTTTGGCTGGCAGGTTATGCGTTACGGTATCGGCGAATGTCTTGTCCATTTTGATTCCAAGATGAATGCGGAACCGTGGATTGCTGAAAGCTGGAAGGTATCTGATGATAAGATGTCCTGGACTTTCAAAATCAAAGATATCAAGTTTTCCAACGGTACACCGGTAACCGGCGAAGCGGTCAAAAAATCCATCGAACGTACCTTCGCAAAGTCTCCCCGCGCAAAAGCCATGTTTGAACTGGATCATATCACTGCCGACGGACAGAATGTCACTATTTATACGAAAAAACCGATTGCTACTCTTCCGGGCATGCTGGGGGATCCGCTCTTCATTATCGTTGATGTCGATTCCGACGGAAAAGTAGACTTTGCTAAGCAGGGTCCGATCGGTACCGGCCCATACATGGTTAAATCGTTCTCCAAGGCAAAATGCGAATTGGATGCGAACCCGAATTATTATGCAGCTGTTCCATTTAAACACCTGGTTGTCAATACCATTGATGATCCGAATACCCGTGCCATGGCACTCCAGAAAGGCGAGATTGATGTGGCTGTGAACGTAGCGGCCGGCGATTTGGCTCTGTTCCAGGATAAGAATAAATTTAATATCAGCTCCATTTCTTCTATCCGTGACGTTATTGCCCGTATGACTGTAAAAGAAGGCAGACCGCTTGCGGATAAGAAAGTCCGCCAGGCATTGATCCGTTCACTGGATCGTGAAACTTATGCAAAGGTGCTTTTGAAAGATACCTTTACACCGGGCGGTCCGCAGCTTCCGCCATCTCTGGATTTCGGCTTCGATGAATTGATGAAGGCTTATCCGGATAAATATGATGTGGAAAGCGCTAAGAAACTGCTGGCGGAAGCAGGATGGAAAGATAGTGACGGTGATGGTTTCGTGGATAAGGATGGAAAGAATCTGGAACTGGATTTCGTATTCTATTCCGGCCGTGCGGAACTTCCGCTGTTTGCTGAAGCTACCCAGTCGGATGCAAAGAAAATCGGTATTAAGGTGAACCTGAAAAATGTCGATTACAATGTCATTGACGGCATGGGCAAGCGTGGTGAAGGCGATCTCATCATTTCCAATGTACTCACCGAACAGGCAGGGGATCCGGAAGTATTTATCAATATGTACTGGAAAACAAATGTAAATGACAGCAATCCGCAGAACGGCTCCGGGTACAGCAATCCTGAATATGATGCTTTGTCCGATCAGCTGGCGTCTGAATTTGATCCGGCTAAGCGCAGAGATATCATCATTAAGATGGAAAAGATTCTTCAGGATGATGCCGCTATCCTGGTATTCGGCTATCCGCAGACCAATATGGTAAGCAATAAGGCTGTCCAGAATGCCAATATTTATCCTTGTGACTACTACTGGGTAACCAAGGAAATCACTCCGGCTAAATAATTTCTGTAATGAAATATTGCCTTTTCTCTGCTGTCATACATCGGCGGCGGAGAAGTGGCTTTCCTTCCTCTGAAATGGGGATGGAAATTCGGTACAGACCGCATTCCAGTCATAGCCATGCTGTATTGAATTTCTGTTTCCATTTCAATTGAATTTATTATGAGGAGATATCCCATGCTATTACAGGTAAAAGATTTAGGGATTGCCTATGGAAAAGGTGACCCTGTGGTCCGCCATGTATCTTTCGATTTGGATGCGGGGCAGGTTCTGGCTATCGTAGGAGAGTCAGGTTCAGGGAAAACGACGGTTATCCGTGCTATTCAGCATGTCCTTCCCGGTGGCGGACACATTGCTGAAGGACAGGTTATTCTTGATGGAGAGGATACGCAGAACCAGACCTCGGAGATGCACAGGAGCCTCTGCGGCACAGACGTGTCTATGATTTTCCAGGACAGCGGCGCCATGATGAATCCCATCCATACGATCGGAAGGCAGTATCGGGACTTTCTGGCGGTTCACGGGCTGACTGATGAAAAAGAAGCCCATGATCGGATGATCTCTATGCTGGAAATGGTCAGACTTCCTGATCCGGAACAGGTTTTGAAAAGTTATACCTATGAATTATCCGGCGGCATGCGGCAGCGTGTCGGTATCGCCATGGCCATGTCATTCCATCCGAAACTGCTCCTGGCTGATGAGCCGACATCGGCTCTTGATGTGACGACACAGGCGACCATTGTCAAAGAAATGATGGAAGTGCGTAAAAATATGAACATTGCCATTATCATCGTTACCCACAATATGGGTGTCGCCGCTTACATGGCGGATAATATCATGGTGATGAAAAATGGCGAAGTGGTAGAATACGGGAAAGCGGAAGAAGTTATTTACCATCCGAAAACCGATTATGTAAAAATGCTTCTGGCGGCGGTTCCCAGCTTAGGAGGTAAGACAACAGCATGAAAGGCGGAGAAGAAATACTTCATATAGACAATATCTGTAAAAACTTTGACTTGGGCAGAGGAAAAGTTCTCAAAGCCTGCGACTGTGTGGATATCATTGTGCATAAGGCTGAGACAGTCGGTATCGTAGGGGAATCAGGCTCGGGCAAGTCTACCGTGGCTAAGATGCTGACCCGCTTATACGATATTTCTGCAGGGAAGATTATTTTCCACGGAGAGGATATTACTCGTTTAAAGGGGGAAGAACTCCGGCAGCATCGTAAGAAAATACAAATGGTTTTCCAGGATCCTTCTACTGCGTTCAATCCGAAAATGCGCGTCCGCGATATTATATGCGAACCGCTGAAAAACTTCGGCATGATAAAGAACAGTGAAGTTGATGCGAAAGCAAGGGAAATGCTGCGGCTGGTAGAACTTCCGGAAGAATTTTCCGACCGTTATGCCAATAATATGTCAGGCGGACAGCGGCAGCGTATCGCCATCGCAAGAGCTTTGGTGCTGGAACCGGAAATCATCATTTGTGATGAAGCGACCTCGGCATTGGATATGTCCGTACAGAAAACCGTGATCGAACTCCTTACCCGGCTTCAGCGGGAAAGACAGGTAGCCTATCTTTTTATCTGTCATGATCTTGCCCTTGCCAATACATTCTGTGACAAAATCATAGTCATGCAGAAAGGGAAAGTGGTAGAAACGATTCGCGATCTGACACTGGCAAAAGACCCGTATACGAAAAAACTTCTCGCTTCTATCTTTACCATTGAAGAAGGAAAGAATAAAGTCCTGCCTGATGAACTTTTTGCCTAAATGTTATGGAAATGTGAAAACTGGCTTTATAAAGAGCCGGTTTTTATGTGCGTGAATTGATTTTATGGATGTATTTCCGGAGTGGAATTTGATTGTTTTACAGGTAAATGAATATATTTTTACGAATGGTAAGAGAAATAAAAGGATTTTAAGACAGTGTGATGATAATTACTGAAGGATACATAACGAATTTATTGACAAATTATTATGAATGTGCAGATAATATAAGAAATCTTCCTGTAAAAGAATTAATGCGCTGACAGGGGGAAAAACGTTTTAAGAGGACAGATCCACAAATCAGAGAAGGGAGAGTCTCTTGTTTTTTCGTTCATTTCATTTTCGCAGGCGAAACATGGGAAAGCCTTGCCGGAAATCAATGATATAGAATTTCATTTATTGGTTAGGGGAAGCTGTTTGGGAAAATCGGCTTTTCGCAGCCGGAGGAGGAAAAGTATGAAGAAAAAGAACACGGCGCTGGCAGGGGCTTTATTGCTTGTGCTGGCAGGATGGAGTGCGGCAGATGCGGCAGAGATCTATACATTGGATCCCATTATTGTTACGGCGGAACGTACAAATACAAAAGAATTAAAAACACCGGCAGCGGTGGAGATTATCACGGATAAACAGATTCGTGAAACCGGAGCCGCCAATATGCAGGAAGCACTCAAGTTCTCTACCGGAATTATTACCAGCAGCCAGGGGCCCCGCGGTTTATCCCAGGGGACAATGACAGCAAAAGCGGTCATCCGTGGTGTTGAAAAAGGTACGCTCGTTCTTGTGAACGGTGTTCCGATGAATCAGAGCGGTATGTACAATCTACAGGATATCGCTTCCGATTCCGTGGAAAAAGTGGAAATTGTCCGCGGCGGCGGTGCGGTTCTTTATGGTTCCGAAGCCAGCGGTGGCGTTATTAATATCATTACCAAGGGTACAAGGGATACCAAGGTAAAAGCGGGTTTTGGCAACTATGGGCAGCAGAACTATGCAGTCAGTGTCCAGGCGGGGGACAAATTTGGGATTACTTATTCCTACGATCACATGGGGAAGGTAGATCATATTTCCCATCCTGACGGCGGCCGTCCTGCAGGAATGTATTACAATATCATCCGTGCTGAGCACAATTATGTAGACTGGCGCTACAATATCACCGACGATCTTTATTTTACCCACGCGTACTCGGAAAACAACAGCCATTATGTATACCGTTATGACGGACGCAATGGAAAGAATAAAGGACAGCCCGGTCAGGATGTGACCTATAAGACCCGTGAAAACGTGGCAGGGCTGCATTATGATAAGAATGATCTGAAAGCGGATTTTTACTATCATAAGAGAGACATGTCCACAGGTAAGAACAAAACGAAAGTAGCGCCTTCCGCGAAAAAAGGAAAGTATGATCCTAATGAGCGGATTTTCACAAAGACGGAAAATAATGATGAGACCATCGGGTTCAACTTATCCAATCGCTGGCATTTTGATAAGGGATCCATTCTCATCGGCGGCGATTTCCGCAGGGACATGGCAGAAGTTATCGATGGAAATACTTATCACTATGCGCGGAATATGTATTCCCTTTATGGACAGCTGGAATACGATTTCACCAAGGCGACAAGGGCAAACCTGAATCTTCGTCAGACCTGGGTTGCGAAAGATGATGCAGGAAACAAGTATGACAAGTTTACGCCCGAACTGGTTCTCATGCATGATCTGAGTAAGAATACCATGATTTATGCCAAGGCGGGAAAGTCTTTCATGATGCCGACGTTTAAGCAGCTTTATGGCGGCGGCAATGTCATCGCCTCTCCGGGACTTCGTCCGCAGACAGGAACCCACTATGAAATCGGCGCAAAGAAAAATATAGGCAAGTCATCCTGGCGTCTGGCCGCATTCCACTACAAAATCAAGGACAGCCTGGAAGCAAAAGTCGGCGCAGGTGTAGTGGATGAAATCAAATATGCCAATGAGGATGTAAGAAATACCGGCGTTGAACTGGAATGGACGAGAAATGAAAATGAAAATCTGTCCTATCACACGGGCCTGACTTTCGGACATCCGGAGAAGCAGGAAAGAAAGGCCGGCGGTACAACGGGGGACTGGCATGATTATTACGGCAAGGTGCAGTGGAACGGCGGTATCGTTTACAGGACCGGCAAGCTGACAAGCGCTTTTGAGTTCGCTTATCTGGGAAAACGTATCCGTGATTATACGCCTTATAGATCTTTCAAGAGCCAGTTTTTCACTGATCTGAACTTTTCTTATCAGGCGAATGATAATGCTCGTTTCTTCCTGAATATTGATAATCTTTTCAACCGTCATGATATTATTTCTTCATCTTCATCCACATTCTATAACCTGGGACGCAACTTCATGGCAGGGGTGGAATATAAATTCTGATGTAAATATTGAGAAAGCTGTGCGTAGGCATGGCTTTTTCTTTTGAGAAAATAATTTTATTATGAAAGAAAGCGGCTTTATTGTTGACATATAATTATGTAAAGTAAATAATATAAGTGGTTCGCATAAAATAATAATAAGCGAATCATTTATATCACTTAGAGGGGCAATGAGGATTTCACAAAGGAATTTCTTTTGTGGTACGCTCATTGCTTTTTTATTGCTTTTCATCATGCAGGATAGGCGAAACATCGGACAGCCTTCTTCTGCTGATGACAGATATATTATTACGTTTATTGGTTGATGCGAAAGGATGGGGTGCGGCAAATCATTTAGAAGTATGGGAAAAATATTATCAGAGGAGGAATGATGATGAAGAAAAATCAATTACTGGCAGGGGCGGTACTGCTGTCACTGGCGGGCTGGAGTGGAGCTGCGGCAGCAGATCAGGTTTACACGCTGAATCCTGTCGTCATTACGGCGCAGAGGATGGAAACGACAGAAATAGAAACGCCTGCGACGGAGACGGTGGTCACCGCTAAGAAGATTGAGGAGGCAGGTTATAAAAATGCTTTTGATATCATTGAAAGCCAGGTGGGCCTTACCAGTACAGGTTATGGAGACGGCGGTCAGGATTTCGGTTTCAGTTCGGGACGTACGGTTATCCGTGGTTATGACAGAGGTACTCTTGTCATGGTGGACGGCATCCCTATGAATCTGAAGAATTACAATTCTCTTGACGGGATTCCTGTGGAGATGATTGAAAAGGTAGAAATCATCAAGGGCGCAGCAGGAACTCTGTACGGCAGCGAAGCGATGGGCGGCGTGGTGAATATCATTACGAGGAAACCGGATCAGGCAAAACAGGGAATTACTGTCAAAGGAACCGTGGGAAATTATTATAAAGACTTCGGCGTAGCTTATGCGGGTGACCGGTTGCTGGTGAGCCTGTCGAAGGAATATTCCGACGACTATACACGTGCCAATGATTTTCCCCGCGGATCCAGTATTGACTGGTGGATTGGGAAAGGGCAGAAGAACCGTGCTGCTGTTGTCGGTAAACTGACAGATGAATTATCTTTTAATTTCATGTTCCAGGACGGATCGATTACAAGAGGCGGCATCAAGTTGGGGAAAAAGCCGGTAAAGTATGACTATACTTATCAGGACAGGCGTATAACTACAGGCTTGTACTATCATGGGAATGACAATGGAGTGAAGGCGACGCTCGGATACAACTATCGTCAGGTAGACGGCTGGGACCATGAAAAGAATGATCGAATATCTTCATCGGCCGATCTGGAAAGTTATATTGCCGATGTACAGAAAGAATGGAAGCTGGGAGAAAAGGATACTTTAATCACCGGGTACAGTTTCAAACGCGAGGATTATACAAGTCTTGTTAAATCGGCAAATAAGGCGCACCGCACGAACAATGCACTGTATTTGTCGTGGGATCATGCGTTTAACGATCGTTTCAGCACGACGGTGGGACTGCGCGGGGAAATGATCGACGATCCTTTTGATGATCAGCGGATTATCAATCCCCAGTTCCAGACACTGTATAAAATCAATGACACCACATCGTGGTATATCAACGTGGGGCGCGCTTTCCAGATGCCGACCGTTGATGCTTATTTTAGCAACAAGGCTGCTGCCGGCGGGCTGAAGCCTGAAAAAGGCTGGACTTATGAAACCGGTGTGAAAAAGCTTATCGGGGATAAAAGCAGTTTGAAATTTGCCGTGTACCATATGGATTTTGACAACAAACTCGGCTGGTCTGATAAAGATCCTCTCACCGGGCTCCAGCATGCTATCAATAAAGGAGAGTTCAGAAATACCGGGGTGGAAGTGGAATTTGCAAGAACCGTAAATGCCCATTGGGATTATTCTTTGGGACTGGGGTACGGCAATCCGGAAATCAGGGATCCCTCGAAGAAGAATTCCAAATGGGAGCAGGATGCAGGCCGTATTGATATAGCTGCTGCGCTTACATACCGCGCGGATAAAGTGCGGAGCACGATGACTTTCAAGTATCTCGGTGACCGTGAATGCTACTCCATTTATGGGGATGTACCGTCCCGTATCCGTCTGACATGGAATACGATTTATGACATAACCCTGCGGGATACGGTTTCTCTGACCTTGAACAACCTCCTGGATCACAAGAATTACGCAAACCGTTATGGAAACTTGGAACTCCCGCTTAACTGGAGACTTTCTTATTCCCACAGATTCTAAAAAACGGCAGGCAGGCTGACATGGGATAAAGAGGATAGACAGATGGTGTGGGTTTTCTGTTGACGGAAAGAATTTTTCATGATACGATGACTGCACAATCTAAAGGATAGGGAGAACTGACGGATTCTGTGGAATTGACCACGTGAACTTCCTATTTCGAAAACAAGCCGACCGTCTGGGCAGGGAAACCTACTCAGGCGGTTTTGCGCTTATTGGTTTCCCTTCATTCAGCTAGTAATGGAGGGGATTATATGAAAAGGAATCGTTGGCTTATTGCGCTTGCGGCGGCAGGCATTCATATCTGCATCGGCAGTGTATATGCCTGGAGCGTTCTCACGAAGCCTGTTATGGCGGGAATGGGATTATCTCTTTCGGAAACTACGTGGGCGTTTTCTATTGCCATTTTATTTCTTGGGCTTTCCGCAGGATTTCTTGGCGGTATTGTGGAGCGTCTTGGCCCGCGCAAGTCGGGACTGGTTTCTGCCTGTTTCTTCGCCTCCGCCATGGTGGGGACGGCATTTGCCGTTTATGTAAAGTCGGCGGTGCTTTTGTACCTGTTTTACGGATGTATCGGGGGGATCGGACTGGGAACAGGGTATATCACTCCGGTATCCACGCTGGTGAAGTGGTTTCCTCTGCATCGCGGCTTTGCTACGGGTCTGGCCATTATGGGATTTGGATTTGCCGCTCTTATTGCGGGCCCTGCCATGCAGTACCTTACTGTGACGGTAGGGCTGGCGGAGAATTTCCTTATTCTTGCCGCGGTCTATGCGGCGGTGATGGCGCTTTCTGCATCTTACCTTCGGGCGCCCCGTCCGGGAGAGGTGGTTCCCTGTCTTGAAGATGTATTGAAGGCGGAAATGGAGAAAGGAAAGAAGCGTACTGTCCTCGGCCCGCAGCTTACGCGTAAGGAAGCGATGCGGACATGGAAGTGGTACGCTTTGTGGTGGATTTTCTTTACAAATATTACTTGCGGAATCGGTCTTCTTGCCGTCGTATCTCCTATGGCACAGGATGTGATCGGTATGGCACCGCCGGAAGCGGCATCCTTTGTAGGAATCATCGGCGTCGTGAATGGTGGGGGGCGTATTTTCTGGTCTACTGTTTCTGACTGGATCGGCCGCGGTGTGACATATATGATTTTCTTTGCTTTTGAAGTATTTGCATTTTATCGTCTGTCGGATATAACGGACAGCTTTGTATTCCAGTTTCTTGTGCTTGCCGTTATCAGCTGCTATGGCGGCGGATTTTCCTGTATGCCCGCTTTCCTTTCCGATATTTTTGGTGTCCGCCAGCTGGCGGCTATCCATGGAAGCATTCTTACAGCCTGGGGGATTGCGGGGATAGCAGGACCGGTCATATTGGCACTCATGAAAGAGGCGACCGGCAGTTACAGCGCGACACTCAGTCTTTTTTCGGGAATGCTTGCCCTTGCTTTCCTTATTTCTCTACTCATTCATTGGCAAAATGAAACGGAGCGGAAGAAGTGGAGCGTATCTGCCGGAAATAATTGATTTGTCCGTTTATGAAACAATGACGGCGGCTTTCGTCAGAGTATCCGTTCCGTTCATTTCAATTATAGGTGGTAAGGAGAATAAAATTCCTTATGTACAGTCTTATTTATTGCAGCGTATTTTCTATGATGGTAAAATAAATTTGTATCTTTAACATATGAAAGTCGTAGCGTAACAGCGATGAGCAGTTTGGAAGGGGTAGATCGTATGTTTAGTGTAGCAGCACCGCAGGTGCGGGGGAAAAGCGCGCAGGACAACATTTTTGCGGCAAATAACAGGGCCGTGGCTTTGGCTGATAAAATCGGCAAAGATAAAGTCATTAACGGGACTGTAGGATCCATTCTTGATGAAGACGGAAATTTAGTGGAGCTTGAGGTGGTAAAGGAAGCCTATGCAAGGCTGACACCCCGGCAGATTATCGCGTATGCGCCTATCCAGGGATATGAAAAGTTCCTGGAAAGCTGCATTGACCAGTGCTTCGGAGAGTCCCGACCGGACGGATACATTAATGCCTGTGCGACTCCGGGCGGTACAGGCGCGCTTCATCATGCCATCCATAATTATTCTGCTGATGGGGATGAAGTTTTGATTACCGACTGGCATTGGGGCGCTTATGATTCTTTGATTGACTATCCGAATCGCAAGGTTGCTTCTTTCCAATTCCTTACAGAAGACGGTCATTTCCATGTGGATGCTTTTAGGGAAAAAGTGGAAGATATCCTGTCACGCCAGAAAAATATTGTCATCATTCTTAACGGTGTCGCCAATAATCCCACCGGGTACTGCATGAGTGTGGAAGAGTGGCAGGCGGCTGTGGACGTGCTGAAACATACGGTGGAAGGGAAAGATAAAAATGCGGTGCTTATTCCTGATGTGGCCTATCTGGATTACAGCGGTGAAAAACAGGAATGCCGCCGCTTCTTTAAGGTGTTTGGCGGGCTTCCCAAGAATATTTTAACGATCGTGGCTTATACCCTGTCCAAAGGATTTACCCTTTATGGCCAGCGCCAGGGGGCGATGATCGGCATTACTTCTGATGCTGATGTGGCAAAGGAATTTGTAGACATCAACCAGTATGCCAGCCGCGCAACCTGGTCGAACTGCAACAGTGCCGCCCAGAATGTAATGATTGATATTTGCAGTGATTCCGCAAAGGTGGCAAGGCTGGATGCGGAAAGAAATAAATATTTCAAGCTGATTGGTGAAAGAGCGGCCATCTTCATGGAAGAAGCAAAAGATGCAGGTGTGAAGTTTGTCCCCTATATTTCCGGGTTCTTCATCACGATTCCGCTGGAAGGCGCGCAGAAAGTCTGTGACTGCCTTGAAAAGGACAATGTATTCCTCGTTCCTATGAAGAAAGGAATCCGTCTTGCCGTTTGTTCCGTATCCAAGGAAAAGATGAAGGGGCTTGCGGCGAAACTGGCGGCAGCCATAGAAACAGCGGGCGCAAAGCAGTAAGTTTCGAAGCAATTCAGAAATATATTTGGAAGACGATTCTGCGGCAGATTTGCCTGAGAGAATCGTTTTCCTCTTTACAGGAGGACTCACCATGGAAGGCTTATTCGCGGCAGTGAATGCCGTACTTTCTTTCGTTACACCGGTATCCGATTTTTTTTGGGACTTTCCTAAGATGTTCGGCTTTTGGCAAGCAATCCCTCTTTTAGGACAGTTCTCGCTTGCCATTATCGTCCTTGTAGGATCCGGGCTGTATTTCACTTTCCGACTCGGCTTTATACAGATTCAGTGTTTCAGCCGGGGCGTACGTACGCTTATGGACAATCACAGTATCCGTACGGGAATTTCCCCGTTGGCTGCTTTTTGTCTGAGTACGGCCATGCGTGTGGGGCCGGGAAATATTATCGGAGTGACCGGAGCGATTGCTGCCGGCGGCCCGGGGGCGCTTTTCTGGATGTGGGTATCCGCGTTTTTCGGTATGGCGACTGCTTATACGGAAAGTACCCTGGCACAGATATTCAAGGAGAAGCGGGGGAAAGAATTTGTGGGAGGCCTTCCATTCTATGCGCGGTGTCTCTGTGGGAACAAAGTGTGGATCGGCGTGGCACTATCGCTGGTTTATATCGTGTATGCCATGATGTGCCTGCCTGCACAGGGCTTTAATGTCGTGTCTTCCGTCGGAGCCATGGGAAGCATTCTTTCAGGAAGCACTATTCCTGTGCAGTCTGTTTTTTACTACGTGGTGTCCCTTGTTGTCATTGTACTGGTCACGGTCATGGCTTTCGGGGGAATCCGCCGTATTGCTGCGGTCAGCAATAAACTGGTTCCTGTCATGGCGGTGATTTATGTATTAACCGTGGTATCCTTGATCCTGATTAACTTAGATAATGTCCCCTATTTCTTCAGCGCGGTCTTTAAAGGGGCGTTCACTCCTGAAGCTGTTTTCGGGGGAGCTTTCGGTACGGTTCTCATGCAGGGCGTAAAGCGTGGACTTATGTCCAATGAAGCCGGGCAGGGGACTATCACGATGCCTGCGGCTGCGGCGGAAGCAAAACATCCCTGCGAACAGGGAATCATTTCTGCTATCGGTGTATTCCTCGATACGCACGTGATTTGTACTATGACAGGTTTTATCGTCATTATGGCTCATCGGTGGGCAATGGAACCGGAAGCGTGGAAAGCAGCGGGGACATATCCGAAATTCCTTCTTTCTATCGGTTCCATGACACCGGGCGGATTGAATGAGCTCGTTATGATTTTGGTGTCTGTCTGTTTCTGCCTTTTTGCGTACACCTGTGTTATCGGATTTATTACCTTTTCGGAAATTTCTGCAAACCGTATTTCCGATTCCCGTTCCTTTATTCAATTTATTCGCGGGCTGGGCGTTTTTGTTGCTGCCTTTGGCATATTTTGTAATATTGCAGGCTATGACCTGTCCAACTTGTGGGCGTTCTCCGATTTGGGGAATATCATCATTGTATACTGCAATATTCCTATGCTTTATATAGGTTTCCGCTATGTGATGAAAGCAACGAAGAATTATAGGGAATCTGAAAATCCTGTCTTCAATTCTTCTGTAATCGGCATGGAAACAGAATATTGGGATACAGAAAATAAAAACTGAAGCAATATAAAAGGCTGTGCAGCTAAATGCACGGTCTTTTACATTGGATTATTTTGTGGAAATAGGGAAAGTAAATCCTTGGGGGACGGTGTCTCCTTTCTTTAGGATAAGGAAATCTTCATCAAACTGATTTTTGGCAATTTTTTTCAGAATGCCGTATTGTCCTTGTACTTCTTCCACTGTGCCGTTCAATATATGTGCCATTCGCCGGACATATTTCCGGACCGGGGTAAGATCATAACAGCCAGTGTCGATAATGTAAAACTGATTGATGCGGCCGTACAGTTTTTTTATAAATTCCGCAGCGCCTTCTTTGCCTCGTTCCGCTTCCAGTTTATCCAGGTCAAGGGGAGAATTACGGGTAAATTCCAGCCAGCTGTCGGTAAAGAAAACGCCTTCGTAATTTCTTTCCAGCGTGGCGAGAGAGTTGCCGGAAAGAAGAATGTCCAAGCAGTCCCGCGTCCGTGGAATCACAATTTCTGCCGTGGTTGCCGTCAGTCCCACCGTACCGCCGCCGCATCCTGATGTGCAGATGACGATGCGATCTACCTGGCAGAAACGGTCAATCTTATCCTGTACATAAGTGTGGAGAAACTTGGGGTCTGTATGGACTTCTCTTGGAAGAAAGAAAATAGGGGTGTGATTGTTATTCTCTTTCATGACGGCAAGCAGCTCTTTTCTTAATGTAGAGCAGGCGAAGATGATTGTATTCATATTTTCCTCCAGTATATTTCTTTGCTTATATTGTAATGCAGGGGGAAGGGATTGTTAAATCGGGAAATAAAAAATCCGACCGGGAAAGGTCGGATTTTAAAGTAAAGATTATTTTGAGTACAATTCGACGATGAGCGTTTCATTGACTTCATCTTTGTAGGGGAGTTCTTCACGCAGCGGTGTGCGGACGAGTGTCGCGGACCAGTTGTCGAAGCTCTTTTCTACATAGGGAAGGTCGAAAGATTTCAGTTCGAGGAAAGCCTGTTTGAACATTTCATTGGTTCTGTAGGCTTCTTTCAGGGTAATTACCTGTCCCGGGCGTACCGGATAGGACGGGATGTCCACTTTCTTTCCGTCAACAGCGATGAGACCGTGGCTGACCATCTGGCGCGCCTGGCGGATGGAACGAGCGAAGCCTGCGCGGTATACCAGGTTGTCCAGTCTTGTTTCGAGCAGGGACAGCAGGTTTTCACCGACGACGCCGGACATTCTTCTCGCTTTATCATAATAGCGGTAGAACTGTTTTTCCAATAAGTTGTACAGCGCTTTAACTTTCTGTTTTTCTGCGAGCTGAAGACCGTATTCAGACATCTTCTTCTGACGGGTTTCAGCGGGCTGCCGTTTTAACGCTTTCGGATGGCCGTAAATGTTCATGCCAAAACGTCTGCTGGTCTTAAAACGGAGATTCTTGTTTGTTGCCATTGTGTAAATCACCTCTCTGAAAAAATACAGCTGTGAAGCTGTTGAATAGCTTTATAATTATATATGAATAAACTCCGGCTGTCAAACCCGCTGAGTTCCTTCGGATAGGATCCAGGCAAATAATTTTTTTCCTCTTGCTGTTTCTTTCTTATGGAGCCCTATAATTTCCGGGGCGAAATCAGGGTATCGATTCATATACTTTTCCATGAAGAGAAAGTAGGAAATATCGTCCTGTGTCCATTTCTCTCCCGCCGTGACGGCGCAGATGCCGGGAGGATAAATCATGGCGCATTCGAGGGCGGTTTTTCCTTTCAGCCGGGAAAGAGGAAGGAGTTTTCTGTTTCCTCTGACGAAGGCTTCCGTGGCTTTTCGCCCGCTGCAGGCCATTTCCCTTCGGCGCCGGGTGAAAATGCTGTTTTCCAGGCGGGAAGCATTCTCTTCTTCAAGGAAGTTTTCTATCTGCCTGCCCAGTTCAGCGACGGTCATGTTGTAATTCCCCGAGAGTTTCGGGAGAATTTCCAAAACGGGACGATGCCAGGCGTTGTTTTCAAAGTCTATTAATGCGGAAACGAGAGCCTCTGCTTTTTCTTCCTGATCTCCCGGCTGGATGAGGAAGAGGAGTGTGTGAAGCCCGCATTTTTCAGGGGTAATATTTCTTTCCTGAAGATAGAGGGAAAGAAGCATGGCAGGGTACGGACGTCCTTTTCTGTTCGTGGTGAGAAGGATTTTGCACGGATCGATCCGTGTGTGGGAAAAGTGTTCTTTTTCATTTCTTTTTTCTCCATACTGCCAGAAGCGCGGGGCGGAAAGAATTTCTTCCGTGGAATATGTTTCCCATGGCCGTCCGTCAATGATACGGGGGAGCAGGGGGGCGATGCTCCGGCAGGATGTAAGGATCTTCTTCCGCAGCTCTACGGCGAAGCGGGCCGCATCCTGCCAAAGAGTGTGCCCGTATTTCCTGTGGAGGAAAGCGTTCATTTCGAGAGCGGAGAAGAAGGGGAAGTAAGGACTGGTGGAAATATTCATGAGGAAGGCGTTGTCTAAGACATCGTCAGGAAGATACCTCTTTTTACCGCGAAGGTGGCTGTCCTTTTTCAATATCTGCGAGGTTTGTGAAAATCCTGCCAATTGTTTATGGACAGAGTGGGTGACGAGAAGTCCGGGATCTTTATCTGTGAGGGCCAGGGTGAGGGGAGACAGGCTTTCGGTCAAGGAAAGGAACTGTTCATATCCTGCCCATGCGGAGTCAAAGAGAATATAATCGCAGAGATTTCTTAATTTCATGATAATGTATTTCGCATCGGCTATGAAGCCGTCGTAGGTGGCAAACTGGATGATGGCAAGGCGGTAGGGCCGCTTTTTACGTTTGCTTTCCGGTGCAAGACGTGCCGCTTCTTTCCGCAGATGTTTTTCGTTAAGACTGTGTCTGTCGATACCGTTGATGATTCCGCTTTTCAGCCGCAGGGAGTCCAGGAAGACGGGAATGGCGCCGCATTGGAGGATGGCGCCCTGATAAACGGATTTATGATTGTTTCTGTCAAGAAGGACGAGATCGTTTTCAGAAAGAAGCGCCTGGCAGCAAATGCGGTTGGAGACGGAAGTGCCGTGGAGGATAAACCATGCCCGGTCTGCGCCGAAGGTGTCGGCTGCCAGTTTTTCTGCTGCCCCCGCCGCGCCTTCATGGGAAGATGGGTTGCCGGGGTCATTGCCTGAGTCGGACATATCGGCGGCAAACATGGCATTTCCATAGAAGCGGGTAAACGCTTTTCCTTCTTCGGTAAGGTTGTAAAAGGCTCCGCCGTGGTGGCCGGGCGTATCAAAGGGAAATTGTTTTTCTTTTGTGTGGTTCATGAGGGCTTCTGTGAAAGGAGGAAGCCTGCTTTTTATTTTCTTATCCATAGGGATCTCCTTTTTCTGTTCTTCATTATATACTAAATACACGGGGGCGGTTTGTTTGTGAATGTATATCCACTATGATAAGATAGAAATTGGAAAATTGCCGCTGACGGAGGGGTTATGGAAATAACAGGAGGCAGCTACGTAGTGAGTATTCCGGTCTATGAGGGGCCGATGGATCTGCTGCTGCACTTGGTGTCGAAAAACAGAATAGAAATCCATGATATTCCCATTCATGAAATTACTGACCAGTACCTGGAATATTTAAATCAGGCGCAGGCTTTTAATCTGGAGCTGGGAAGCAGTTTTTTTACGATGGCGGCGACACTGCTTCTGATTAAATCAAGGACGCTTCTTCCGAAACGACGGCAAGAGGAAGAAAGTGAGACGGAGGATCCCCGCCGTGAGCTGGAACGTTCGCTGGAAGAATTTAAGCGAATGAAAGAAATCCGCGCCCATATCGAGTCGCTCATACGGGAAGAGGAAGTGTACCGCACGAAAGAGCCTGCTGAAATAAGGAGCGGGCTCTATACGGGAAAGATTTCTCTCCAAAAGTTGTCGGCCGCGTTTTTTGCTCTTTATGAATCGCTGAAGGAAGAGGAGACGACGATTATGGAGCAGGAGGAGGTTTCTCTGGATGATGAGATAGAGGAACTCCGTTTTACGCTGCGCCGAGAGAAAGCGGTAGGACTGATGACATATTTCCGGGGGAAGAAGACAAGACTGCGCCTCGCCGTGTCGCTGATGGCGCTTTTGGAGCTTCTCCGCACGGGGGAAGTTCTGCTCCGTGATACGGTGTCGGGACTTATGATAGAAGGAGGACGGCCATGAGAGGGCTGAGCCGTTTGGCGGCATTACTGGAAGCATTCCTTTTTGTTAAAGGAAATCCTGTGACTATGGAGGAATTGGTAAGCACGCTTAAAGAAAATCCCGATGAGATTGAAAAAGCGCTTGCCCTGCTGAAAGAAAGATATGGAAAAGATGATTCCGGGATTACGCTCCATGAAACGGGGGCAGGCTGGTCTCTTGCAACGAAGAAGGAATATGATGCATGGCTCACAGAAACGTTGGGGAAGCAGACGCCTCTGTCAGGAGCGGCGCTGGAAACTCTTGCGGTCATTGCCATGAAAGAACCGGTGACACGGGCAGAAATAGAGAAGATCCGCGGCGTTTCGGCAGGACGCATACTGGCGGCGCTTCTTGAAAAAGAGCTGGTGGAAGAACGGGGGCGGTTGGAGGTGCCGGGACGGCCTATCTTGTACGGAACGACCAAACAGTTTCTGAAATGCACGGGACTGTCGAGTGTGAGTGAATTGAAGATGAAATGGGCCCATGCGCCGGATGAAGGAGAGTTGTTTTGAAGGAACGATTACAGAAAATATTGAGCCATGCAGGGGTCTGCTCCCGCCGTAAAGCGGAAGAATTGATTCTGGCAGGCCGTGTCCGTGTAAACGGCAGGGTCGTTAGGGAACTGGGGACGGAGGCGGACGTCTGTACGGATAAAATTGAAGCCTTGGGTGAAATTGTGAAGCCGGAACCGCTCCGCTACTATTTATTCCATAAGCCGGATCGTGTGATTACTTCCGTTTCCGATCCTGCGGGACGAAGAACGGTCATGGATTATTTCCGCCGTGTGCGGGAACGTGTATTTCCCGTGGGAAGACTGGATTACCATTCGGAAGGGCTCCTTTTGGTGACCAATGACGGACAGCTTGATTTTATTCTGACCCATCCCCGCCATGAAGTGCAGAAGGAATATGAAGTGGTAGTTCGCGGGAAGTTTTCTGAAAAACTGGCAAAGAAGATGGAAAAGGGTGTAAAGATTGACAGCGGTGTGACTGCGCCCTGTGAAATCGAAGTGCTCGGCTATGACGCGGAAAAGAATAAAACAAGGCTCCGCATGGTACTCCATGAGGGAAAGAATCGTGAGATCCGCAAGATGATGGAGATCTTCCACTATCCGGTTTTTGAATTGAAGCGTATCAGGTACAGTTTCCTTACGCTGGATGTGAATCGCGGGCAGTACCGCCGTTTGACTGCTGCGGAGGTAAAAAATCTTTATGAGCTCCACCGGTAAAAAAGTCGCCATTATCGGCGGCGGCGTGGCGGGACTTTTGGCGGCTGTCACAGCAGCCGATCACGGGGCAAAAGTCCTTCTTTTTGAGAAGATGGACAAGGTCGGGCTGAAAATGGGGATCACCGGCAAAGGCCGATGCAATTTGACGAACAACGCGCCTATTATGGATTTCATCGCCATGACACCGGGAAACGGCCGTTTTCTTTTCAGCGCTTATAAGCGGTTTAATAACATGGATTTGCTCTCCCTTTTCCATACATGGGGGTTGGAAACAAAGGTGGAGCGGGGAGGGCGCATATTTCCCGCAAGCGATGATGCCCAAGAGGTCCGCCATCTTTTTATGCGCCTTTTACATGAAAAGCAGGTCGATGTCCATTTAAGCGAGCCTGTTTTCCATATACAGACAAAGAAAGGATGCGCTGCCGGCGTGGTAACGGGCAAGGGAACTTATGAAGCGGATGCAGTCATTCTTGCCACCGGCGGCAAATCATATCCCCGTACAGGTTCCACGGGCGATGGTTACCGTTTGGCCGGAGAACTGGGGCATACGGTGACGAAAATCCGTCCTGCCCTGATTCCTCTTGTTTGCGCAGAACCGTATTGCAGAGAACTGCAGGGACTTTCCCTTAAAAATGTGACTTTGGCGCTGGCAGCAGGGGGAAGAAGGAAATCAGAGGCTTTCGGAGAAATGATTTTTACCCATTTCGGGATCTCCGGCCCCATCGTTTTGACACAGAGCGACGTGGTTACGCTTTGGCTGTCGCAGGGGTATCAGGTGACAGGTTATATTGATCTGAAACCTGCTTTGACGGAAGAAGTTCTGGATCAGCGGATTCTCCGTGATTTGCAAAAGTTCCGTTTGAAACAGATGGGCAATGCCTTGTCGGAGTTGCTTCCCCGCCGTTTGATTGATGCGGTGATGAAGCTGGCAGATATCCCCGCAGAAATTCCTGCGGCGGCGCTGAAAAAAGCACAGCGTATTCATCTGCGGCAGACAATAAAAAAACTGCCTCTCACTATTACAAAGGCAAGACCGATTGAAGAGGCCATTGTAACAGCCGGCGGTATTTCTACAAAAGAAGTTAATTCTTCCACCATGGAATCGAAAATTGTCCGCGGACTTTATCTGGCGGGCGAAGTACTTGATGTACATGCGTTTACGGGAGGATATAATTTACAGGCCGCATTTTCTATGGGGCGGATAGCGGCGCTTTCAGCAGCAGGAGATAAGACAGATGCGTAAATTAGCTATTGCGATTGACGGACCGGCGGGGGCAGGAAAGAGCAGTGTTGCCAAAATTCTGGCAGCAAATATGGGGTACGCTTACCTGGATACCGGTGCTATGTACCGTGCGGTGACTTACGAAGTTCTTCGGCGGGAATTGACAGAAGAAAGAGATATCGTCGCACTGGCGGCAGGAATGGACATGACAGTGAAACCGGAAGCCGATGCCATGCATGTGATTGTAAACGGACATGATGTAACGGATCATATCCGCACGCCTGAGGTTTCGGCGAGGGTGTCTGCGGTTTCTGCTTTGGCGGGCGTCCGCGCCGCCATGGTAGGGATACAGAGGCGCCAGGCTGCAAAAGGCGGGATTGTTTTGGATGGAAGGGATATCGGGACGACAGTGCTTCCTCATGCGGATGTAAAAATATTTCTTACGGCATCCGTTCACACGAGAGCGCTCCGCCGTTTCAAAGAAATGACGGAAAAGAATCCGGGCATGACTTTGGAAGAGGTGGAAAAAGATATCCGGAAAAGGGACTGGCAGGACAGCCATCGTGAAGTATCCCCTTTGAAACAGGCAGAAGATGCGGTCCTTTTGGATAACAGCAGACTTACGCTGGAAGAAACGGCTAAAGCGATTATGGAAATCTGTGAAAAGAAATGGGAAGTAAGGCGGGCAAATGTTTAAAAAGATATTTTACAGCGTGGTGAGAGTGCTTTTCAACGGACTCTTTTTCGGCATTTACGGTCTCCACGTGGAGGGACGGGAAAATATTCCCAGGAAAGGCGCAATTATCGTGGCGCCGAATCATAAAAGCAATTTTGATCCGCCTATCGTTGGTGTGGCGTTTAAAGACCGCATCATCCATTATATGGCCAAAGAAGAGCTCTTTAAGAATCCGATTTTTGGGTACATTCTCCGCCAGTTCGGTACATTTCCCGTAAAAAGAGGATCCATAGACCGTATGGCGATCCGCCGGGCGATTCTGGAACTGAAAGAAGGCAATGCACTTGGTATATTTCCTGAAGGCACACGTATACAAAGAGAAGGACTCGGCCGTTTTCATTCAGGCATGGCGTCCCTTGCCTTCATGAGCGGAGTTTCTATTCTCCCCGTGGCAGTGGTAGGTTCTGTAGCTATGCCCCGCAAATGCGGCCCTCTTGCCGTGCTCATCGGGAAACCGATTGAAGTAAAAAAGCAAAGAGCTGATGATGAAGCAGTGGATGCTTTGAATAAAAAAGTCAAAGAGGAAATACAAAAACTAACTGATGAGTATATGGAGAAGATAAATACTAAATAGGTAAAGAACTTTTTTATAGCAGATAGTAGTTTTTAGTTATATGTAAGGGGAAGTTGGAAAAAATATATCAATGAAAATTTATAAAGCAAGAGTGATGGGGTTCTGCTACGGCGTGCGAAAAGCGATGGAAATCGCGGAAAATGCTGCTGTTTCAGGACAGAAGACGGTTACTTTGGGGCCGATTATCCACAATCCCCAGGTCGTGGCAAGGCTTGCGGGGAAAGGGATTTCTCCCGTGACGAGTACTGATGAGATAACCGATGAAACAGTGATTATTCGTTCGCATGGAATAGGGCCTTCGTGTTATAATAACCTCAAGCGCAAAAAATCAGTTTTGCTTGACGCGACTTGTCCTTTTGTGAAGAGGAACCAGGAAATAGCGAAAGGGCTGGCGGCGGAAGGCAAAAAGATTGTGCTTGTCGGTGAAAAGAAGCACCCTGAAATGCTGAGCGTAGCTGAATGGGCGGGTGAAGCGCCGTACATCGTGGAAACGATGGAAGACGTGGAAGCCTTGCCGGACCTGGACGAAGTCCATATTGTTATACAGACTACATTCTCCCTTTCTTTGGCAGACCGCCTGATTACCGCGATCAAACGGAAAGCGGGAAGCGTGAGCGTCCATAAGACGATCTGCAATGCCACGTCGGACAGACAGACGGCGGCAGGAGAGCTGGCACGGAATGTAGATGTGATGATCGTTATAGGCGGCCGCAACAGTGCCAATACCGGCAGATTGGTGGAAGTCTGCCAGGCGGAAGGAGCCGTTACCCATCATATTGAAACGGCGGCGGAACTGAAAAAAGAATGGTTCCACAGTCAATGCAAAGTTGGCATCACCGCCGGTGCATCCACACCGGACTGGATCATAGAGGAGGTATTTTTTATTATGGAAGACATGAATGAAATGCTGGAACAGGAAGAAATGAACCTGGATGTACACAAAGGCAGCGTTGTAGAAGGGAAGGTAGTAGACCTGACCGATGACAAAGCCTGGATCTCTTTCGGATACAAGACCGAAGCCGTACTTCCGCTTCATGAATATTCCTATCCGGAGCCCGCATCCCTTAAAGATGTACTGCAGGTAGGAGACTCGCTTCGTGTGCAGGTTGTAAGCAGTGTGAAAGAAGACAGCACGATTTTTGTTTCCAAGATCAAGGTTGACCGCCTGGCAGACTGGGATGTGGCTAAGGAAGCCTTTGACAAGGGGGAACCGGTTGAATGCGAAGGTATCGAAGCAATCAAAGTCGGCCTGCTTGTACAGCTTAAATCCCTGCGCGGCTTTATCCCGCTTTCCCAGGGGGATCTCCGTTTCGTTCATTCTCTGCAGAGCCTTGTCGGACAGAAATTTAAAGCCAAGATTCTGGAAGTGGATCCTACAAAGAACCGCCTCGTCCTTTCCCGTAAAGCCGTTCTTGAAGAACAGCGCACGGGTGAGCTGGATGTCATTGAACAGGCTTATGAAAACGGCGAAGTGCTGAAAGGTACCGTGAAGAAAATTATGCCTTACGGCGCGTTTGTTGCGCTGAACGGTATTGAAGGCCTGCTTCATATTTCCGATGTGTCCTGGAGAAAGATTTCCAAGGTGGAAGATGTTCTCCAGCCGGAACAGGTGATTGACGTTAAGATTAAGTCTTTTGACAGAGAAAAGCAGAGAATTTCTTTCAGTCATAAGGACTGCCTTCCGAATCCATGGGAAACTGCTGTCAAAGACCATGAAGTGGATGATATAGTCGGTGCAAGAGTGGTAAAAATCCTTGAATTCGGCGTTATTGTAGAACTGGAAGACGGTCTTACCGGCCTGCTCCACATCAATGAGATGACACAGGATCATAACAAGAAACCGGGCGATATCTGCCGGGTTGGCGATGATCTGACTGTCCGTATCATCGGCATAGATGAAGCCCGCAAGAGAATCAGCTTTTCTCTGGTAGAAGCTCCGGTTCATGAAGAGGCGGAAGTTGAAGCGGAAACAGAAGAAAAAGTTGAAGAATAACTGATGTAAAACCAATAAGACCCTGAGAGGAATTTCCCCGGGGTCTTTTTTACTGCGGAAAATAGGTAGAAACTGAAAATATAAACCTTTTTGAACACGCGTCGTTGACATATAGAGGACACCTGTTTATAATAAAACATAAATTGTAAAGCGAGGTCGTTATGAATAGCAGTAATATCCGTATGCAAGTGCTTTGTGCACTTTTTGCCGCTTTTTGCGCCGTGTGCTCTCAACTGACGATACCGATCCAACCGGTGCCGATTACGCTGGGAACCTTTGCCGTTTTACTGGCGGGAGGATTCCTTGGCTCCAGGTGTGGACTGATGAGTATTGTTATTTACCTTCTTCTCGGCGCGGCGGGAGTCCCCGTTTTTTCCATGATGCGTTCCGGTGTTTCCGTTATAGCGGGACCTGCAGGCGGATTCATTATCGGTTTTGCGGTGATGGCTTTTGTTACCGGACTGATTTCCGAGAAATATGGATATAGTTTTAAAACAATGCTGATTGCCTCCATATGCGGTACTCTGGGCTGTTATATTTTGGGGATCGCTTGGTTCATATTCCTTACCGATACAGGCGTATGGTCAGCGTTTCTGCTCTGCATGTTTCCGTTTCTTCCGGGAGATCTGGCAAAGATTCTGTTGGCTTCTTTCCTGGTCAGTAAGTACAGAGGCCGTTTGATTCAGGGATAGTAAGGTTCACATAAAGGCAGGAAGTCCTGCTTTTATATTTTTAAAAAAGTAAATCGAAATATTTGCATAAATCGATAAAATAAGATATAATGAAATTACAGAAATTTTAACCGCTTCCGATGCAGGGAACTGCAGGAGGCTGTCGTATATGAAAAAGGAGTTTATTATGGCTTTTGTATTACCGGACCTGCCCTATGCATTTGACGCTTTAGAACCGATTATTGACGCAAAAACGATGGAAATCCATCATGGCAGGCATCATGCGGCTTATGTGGCAAATTTGAACAAAGCAGTGGAAAATTATCCGGAATGGGCGGAAAAGTCCATTGAAGATGTTATCATTCATCTGAATGAGGTGCCGGAAGCGATTCGCACGGCTGTCCGTAATAATGGAGGCGGCCATTACAATCACAGTCTTTTCTGGAAGATGATGGCACCTGTCGGGCAGACAAAACCGTCCGCTTTTCTTTTGGCAAAGATTGATGAGTCTTTCGGCTCTTTTGATGAATTTAAGAAGCAGTTTGCAGCAGCTGCCACAAGCCGTTTCGGCAGCGGCTGGGCATGGCTCGTGGCAGATGGCGGCAAACTTGATGTCCTATCCACGGCCAATCAGGACTGCCCGCTGGAGGACGGCAAGAAACCGATTCTCTGCCTTGATGTGTGGGAACATGCCTATTACTTGAAATATCAGAACCGCCGCGCCGATTATGCAGAGAACTTCTTTCAGGTTGTCAACTGGGACTTCGTAGAAGAACGTTTGGGAAAAGCATAATTTACCGGATCAAAAAAGAACTTCCTTCAGGGAGGTTCTTTTTCGTGGATCCATGACAGAAATATTTCATTTGGAAAAAATAAAAGTCTGAAAAGGAGAACTTCTCAGACTCGAATCACTGGAGCCGACAACAGGATTTGAACCTGCGACCTACGCATTACGAATGCGCCGCTCTACCAGCTGAGCTATATCGGCATTGACAAGTTATATTCTACTTATAGGAAGAGAATTTGTCAATATAAAAGGAATATAAACCGCTTATTTCTTTTTGCTGACCAGGAAACCGGTGCCCTGCTGGTTTGCCATAATGACGATGTCGCTGATTTGGACACGCTTCGGGCGGTTCACCGCAAAGATGATTATATCGGCTATATCTTCCGCCTGAAGGGCATCAATACCTTTATAAACGGCAGCAGCTCTTTCCTTGTCGCCATGGAAACGGACTTCGCTGAATGGCGTTTCCACGATACCCGGCTGGATGGTAGTGACTTTGATGTCGCTGTCTATGACTTCGATACGGATGCCGTCACTGAAAGTTTTTACCGCGGCTTTGGTAGAACAGTAGACCGCGGCTCCGGCGTAAGCGTAGAGTCCCGCCGTGGAACCGAGGTTTATGATATGCCCCGTGTTCCGCTTGAGCATAGCGGGAAGGAAGGCACGGGTCACAAGGAAGAGCCCTTTGATGTTTGTGTCGATGGTTTGGATGATATCATCGACATCGTTGCTGCTGTACGGTTCGAGACCTCTGGCAAGTCCTGCGTCATTTATGAGGACATCGGGTGTGCCCGTTTCGGAAAGGCAGCGTCCGGCAGTGTTTTGTACGGCATCCCGATCTCTTACATCGAGGGGATACGGTGTGACTTTGACTCCATAATCTTTTTCAAAGCCGTTCTTGATGGCATAAAGTTTTTCCTCGTTTCTTGCGGCAAGCGCCAAATCAAAGCCGTTTTCTGCAAGTGCTTTGGCGGTAGCCAGTCCGATGCCGCTGGTCGCCCCTGTGATAAATGCAAGTTTATTCATACTGCCTCCTTCAATTGTTTTCCTTTATTATACTATGTTTTGCGCCGGAGGATAAATTCTTTTACAATAGGGGCAGGAGGCATTTATGAAAGAAATAGGATATGCGTTATTGGCTGTGTTATTAATGGCGGGATGCGGGGTGGACAGCGGGGAGAAAAAAACGCCTGCTGCAGAAGACATTCCGGCGGCACAGGAAATAAAAGTCCATGAGATCCCGGAGGCATCAGAGGCACTGTACCACAAAGCGGCGCAGGCTTATGGGAAAGGACACCGGACGGAAGCGCTCCGGCTGGCTAATCAGGCAATTAATGAGGATGGAGAAAATTATAAGGCGCTTTCTCTTAAGGGAATTATTCTTGCCTTCGATATTTCTCCTGATGAAGGGATTCCTTTTATTGAAAAGGCGCTTTCCATTTCACCTTCCTATGTACAGGCTGATTATGACATGGCCGTTGCTCAAAAATTAGGCAGGCATTATGACGAGTCTATCGTGTATTTTCAAAAGGTTCTGAAAGCAGATCCGCAGAATACATGGTCTTACTACGGGATTGCCACGAATTTTGCGGATAAGAAGGACAGGAAGCAGGCATTGGATTACCTGGAGAAAGCGGTTCTCCTTGGAGGACCGGATGTCGTTTCCGCGGCCTCTGTGCAGGATCACTTTGCTTTCCTCCATGAAGATGCGGAGTTTAAGAGAATATTACAGTTGAAGCAGGAATAAAAAAACAAAATGCCGACCGACAGTGGTGGGGCATTTTGTTTTCTATCTATTATTTTTTAAATGCTTCGGACAGCTGACCCAGCCCTTTTTCTAAAACGGATTTCGGGCAGGCGATGTTGAAGCGGAAAAATTTATTTCCTTCCGGGCCGAACATGGAGCCCATGTCGAGCCAGAGTTTTGCGTCATAAAGAAGTTTATTTTCCAATTCTTTATCGGTGATGTCATACGCGTTGCAGTCGATCCAGAGAAGATAAGTCCCTTCCGGCTCGATGAGTTTCATTTTCGGCAGTCTGTCGGCAAGGAATTTTTTAGCAAAAGCAAGATTGTTTTCGATGTATTCCCAGACAGCGGCAAGCCATTCTTCCCCGCCGCGGTAGGCGGCCTCGGCTGCAATGATACCCATGACATTCGGACGTTCATAGCCGAAAGAATCAAGAACGGCTTTAAATTTATTTCTGATGGACTCATTGGGGATAAGGATGTTTGACGTCTGGAGTCCTGCGATATTAAAAGTTTTACTGGGGGCGGTGCAGGTGACAGACCTGTCCGCTGCGTCTTTACTGACAGAGGCAAAGGGGATATGTTTGTGCCCTTTGAAGACGAAGTCGGCATGGATTTCGTCACAAATGACAGCGATATTGTACTTTCTGCAGATTTCTGCATAGGCATGCAGCTCCTCTTTCATCCACACACGGCCCACGGGGTTGTGGGGGGAGCAGAGGATAGCCGCTTTTACCTTGTGGGTTTTAATTTTTTCTTCCAGATCGGCAAAATCAATTTCATAATGGCCGTCTTTAAGAATAAGGGGACTGTTAATGAGTTTTCTGTTATTCTGTGTGATGGCGGCATGAAAAGGATGGTAAACAGGCTGATTGATGAGGACGGCGTCATTTTCTTCTGTCAGAGCCTTTACGGCGATGTTGATGGCGGGAACGACGCCGGGAGTTTTTATGAGCCATTCCGGGCGGATATCCCAGTTGAAATGTTTTTTCTCCCAGCCGGCAAGCGCCCGGAAATAAGAAACGCCTGTGTCAGAGTACCCGTAAATACCATGCTCCACGCGGTCACGAAGAGCATCGGTGATGCAGTCCGCCACTTTAAAGTCCATGTCGGCGATCCAAAAGGGGAGTGTATCTTCGGGTACGCCGTATTCTCCGGCGAAATCGTATTTAAGGCAGGCCGTGTTTTTTCTGTCGATAACGGTATCAAAATCAAATCGTTCCATAAAGTTCTCCTTTCATGAGAATCCATGCCCTTATGATAGCATGAACGGTTCTTTTAAGCACAGTTCCACGAAAGGAAATATATAAAGGCAAATGAAAACCGGGCAGCCCATGGTCAGCAGGAAGCCCGGTTTTGTGCATTATTTCTTTACTTCCCCGCCTTCCACGACAAGATCGTCGGGATTGACGGCATTGCCGTAAACGGGAGCCAATGTGGCTTCGTAGTTTTTGTGAAAAAAGTTTTCTTCGCCTAATTTTTTAATTTCATCATTGATATAGGCGAGAAGTTCCTTATTTCCTTTCTGTACGGCAGGAGCGATGGTGTCCAGATCGCCGAGAGAAGTGATGCCTACCTTAAAGTCCGGATTTTTCATTGCCCAGGCAAGAACTTCCGTGTTGTCCGTGGAGAAGGCCGCGCCTCTGCCGTCAAGGAGGGCGTTGAAGGTTTCTGTATACTGATCAAATTTCAGAAGTTTTACTTCAGGGTGGTGCTTGGCAAAATAGGTTTCCGCTGTCGTTCCTTTGGCGACGATAAGCAGCTTGTCTTTCAGCTGGTCAATGGATGTAATGTTGGCTTTTGCCGGAGAAACAACGCCGAGGGCGACTTTCATATAAGGCAGGGCGAAGTCCACCTGCTCCGCTCTTTCCTTAGTGACAGTGAAATTGGCGAGGACGATATCTACTTTTCCCGTTTTCGCGTATTCTACACGGTTCGCCGGTTCAAGGGAGATATATTCCGCTTTTACGCCCAGGTCTTTGGCGAGACGCTCGGCGAAGTATACATCATATCCCTGATAATTTCCGTCCTTGTCAATGTAGCCGAAAGGCGCTTTGTCACTGAATACGCCGATAATCAGCTTTCCACTTTGCTTAATGTCCGCGATGGAACGGAAAGAGGCTTTCGGCGCAGCCTGTTTATCATCGGAATTTTTGCTTCCGCAGCCGGCGGTAAAGGCCATGGTGAATACGAGCGTAATGGCAGCGAGGATGTACGATAGTTTCTTTAACATGGGGATCCCTTCTTTCTACTGGCTTCTTTCATATCTGAATGAATGTAAAAACTGTTTCGTTCGTTCCCGTTTCGGGTGATCAAAGAGTTCAGACGGAGTTCCTTCTTCTTCGATGACACCCTGATCAAAAAAGAGGATACGGTCTGCCACGGCACGGGCAAATTGCATTTCATGGCTTACGATGAGCATGGTCATGCCTTCTTTTGCCAGTTCCATGATGACGTCTAAGACTTCCCGTACCATTTCAGGGTCAAGGGAAGCGGTGACTTCATCGAAAAGCATGATTTCCGGCTTCATGATGAGAGCGCGTATCATGGCGATGCGCTGTTTCTGCCCGCCTGATAATTCTCCGGGACGGGCGTTTTCTTTGTCTTCCAGTCCGATTCGTTTCAGCAGCTTCCTTGCTTCGGCGGTGACTTCTTCTTTTTTCCATTTCTGCACTTCCATAGGGGCAAGAATGATATTCTCCAGAACGGTCATGTGAGGGAAAAGGTCATAGCTTTGGAAGACCATGCCGATACGCTGGCAGATAGCGGCTTTTGAGACGGAGCCATCGGAAATATTCTGCCCGTCCAGTTCCACTTTTCCTCCCGAAAGCAGCTCAAGGCCGTTGATACATCGCAGGAAAGTGGATTTGCCGCAGCCTGACGGTCCGATAATCACGACAACTTCACTTTTCTTTACATCAAGAGAGATGTCTTTCAAGATAAATTGTTCTCCAAATTTTTTGCTGAGATGCTCTGTGTGGAGCAGGATGTTTTCTGCCATATCAGTCTGTCCATTTCTTTTCCAAATAGGCCGCCATTCGGGAAAGCGGATAGCAGGCGAGGAAGTAAAGGAAAAATATTGCGGCGTAGATCCAAAGCGCCGCGTCGGGGGCGGTGTATCTGTTTGCTTCAATGATTTGCTGGCCTGTTTTCAGCATTTCCACGACACCGATGAGGACGACGAGAGAAGTGGTCTTAATGATCCGCGTAAACAGGTTGATCGCCGGCGGAAGCAAGCGTCGGAGCGACTGGGGGATAATGATGAAGCGGTACATCTGCCGGCGGGAAAGGCCTAAAGCTTCCGCGCTTTCGTACTGACTCTTAGGGATAGAGATGAGCGCGCCTCTGACAAGGTCGCCAATTTCCGCTGCTCCCCATAAGATGAAAACGATGACAGAGGCGGTAAATCCGGACAGGCTGATACCAAATGCTCGCGTGATGCCGAAATAGGCGATGAAGAGAAGGACAAGCTGCGGCATGATGCGGATAAACTCCAAGTAAAAGCGGGAAATAAATTTTGCCGCTCTGTTTTGGAGTGTCATGAAAAGACCGGTGAAAAGACCGAAAATCACGGAACCAATTACGGAAAGAAGCGATATTTCCACGGTCGTCCACAATCCGGAAAGAAGACGAAAACCGTTGCTGCCCTCAAGCAGGATCCGTATCCCTGTATGGTCCATGACGGAGCCTCCTTTCCAGTAATGACGCTCCCGCCGAAATGGGGAGAAGGATGATGAGGTAAGAAATGACGAGCATCCAGAGAGTTTCATCGGTCTTATAGTAAAGCCCAATGAGGTCTTTGGCGATGTACATCAGGTCAGGCACTGCGCAGACGCTGAAAACAGAGGTTTCTTTGATAAGAAATAAAACGTTTGCGCAGAGAGGCGGAAGGGAAACGGTAAAAGCCTGCGGGAAAACTACAAAACGGAAAATCTGATGCTCCGTAAGGCCGAGGGCGGCTGCCGATTCATATTGAGAGACGGACACAGACTCAATTCCGCTTCGAAGGGCTTCCGCCATGTAGCTTCCGCCAAGGAAAGTGAGCCCTGCGGCGGCGCAGGTTTCACCGGAAATATGGATGCCTGCTTTCGGAAGGCCGAAGTAGAGGAAAAAAAGCTGGACCAGGAGAGGCGTATTCCTTGACAGTTCCACATACGCCGTGGAAAGGGGAAGAAGAAAAGGGATCTTCCTGTATCGGATCACACTGATGACAAGTCCAGCAAGAAAAGAAAGAAAAATACCGGCTGCGCCGATGCCAAGTGTCGTCCATGCCGCCTTTGCGAAAAGGGGAGCGTATTTCATCATAAAATCAATATCCAAGATAAGCTCCTTTAGAATGGCGCCGCCTTTTCTTTTTGGCGGCAACCTGATGGAAAATATCCAAAATAAAAACGGGAAGCCTGCGCTTCCCGCTGATCCGTTCCTGCCATTCAGTTAGTCACATCATTGACAGAAAGTGTATAAAAAGGAGCGCACGCAAAACGGACATGACAGCAACATGCCATGTTACAGCAAATCACCATTGCATGTGCCTGATAGTCCATCGTGGTACTTCCTTTCCGCATTTCTGCTCAATTTAAAGTCATGGTAGCATGATAAAATTGAAATGTCAAACCGATGTTTGAAAAAACTGAAATGCTTACTGCACGGTACATGTTTTCATAGAAAAAATGTCTCCGGTCTGTCATAATAAAAACAGCAAGCTAAAGGAGGAATGACTATGGAATTTGATGAAGTGCTCGCTTTGCGGAAATCTGTCCGCCGCTATACAAAGGAAATCGTTTCACAGGAAGATGAAAAAGCCATACTTGACGCGGCCATGGCTTCATCCGTGGGAAAACATAATGACGGAGGATATAATCTTGTCGTAGTAAGGGACAGGGAAATACTTGACCTTATTGCAAAAGAAGAAAAGGAAGAAACCGGAGGCGGGGATCCGCTTTTTGGCGCGCCCCTGCTGTTTCTGATCTGCCGCACGAAGGAAGCGGTGGATTATCTCATGCGGTATGACGCGGGAATCATTGCGGAGCATATCCATCTTAAAGCGGTGGAATTGGGGCTGGGATCTGTTATTCTCTTCGGCTTCATCCGTCATTTAGGTGAAAACGCGGAATATATCAAAAAGATGAATTTGCCGGAAGGCGTTTATCCGCTTCTGGGAGTCGCTGTCGGACATGGTCCGGGAAGCGCGGTGAAAAGGAAAGATGACAGACATTTCAGGGTACTCCGTGTGGAATAATTGATTTTTTGTTGACAGAATGGAATATTGATGGTAGAGTAAGGGACAACTTAAGGCAATGAAGAAAAGAGTAGGCAGTCTGAATACGGCAAAGCGAGTCCGGAGAGTGCAAGCGGATACGGATAGGGTGCTGAAGTGCATTTCTGAGTCCGGCGGATCGAACGTGCAGTAGATCTTCCCGGGTACTCCCGATACAGAGTCAGGGTATAGAGGATTTTTCCCGGTACCCGATGAGGTGTGTGTGGTGACATATGCATAAAATTAGGTGGAATCACGGGTCTCTCGTCCTATATGGGCGGGAGATTTTTTATTTACGGAAAGGATGATGAAGATGGGCAGATTGATCGCCGGAGAACTGGACAATATGAAATGGGGATTTTACAGCTGTCTCCTCTTTATTGGAATTTCTTCGCCCGCGTTTCATCAGTTTTACAAAAAACAGTAATTCAATTGTATTTAAAGGAGGATTACATCATGAGAAAAAGTTTGAAAATTATTTCCGCATTAGCTGCTTCCGCAATGATTATAGGCGCTTTCGCCGGCTGCGGCGGTGAAAAGAAAGACGCGCCGAAAGCGGCGGATGCGGGAAATAAAACAGCAGTAAAATTAGTCGTATCCAGCACGGAGCGGCCGATTGCCTGGCAGGATGAAGATGGAAAAATCCAGGGATTTGAATATGATATCTGGCAGGAAGTGAACAAGAATCTGAAAGATTATACACTGGATATTAAAGCAGTTCCGCCTGAAACGCAGGACGTCATGATGGAATCGGGCGATGCGAAAGTCGCTTCCGGCGGTTATTACAGGACACCCCGCCGCGAAAAGGACTATATCGTTCCGAATACGCCCATAGGTGCAAGTTCCGTCATGATTTATGTACTGAAAGAGAATCAGAATAAATTTTCCGATCTGGAAGATGCGGTAAAGAATGGCAAACAGGTACCGAATACACCGAACGGCGGCATTTATAAGGTTCTCACCGACTGGAACGCTGCCCATGACAATATCATGAAAGAAATACCGATTCAGGACGGGCTTACCGTAGCAGATCGCCTGCAGTCCCTCAAAACCGGCCAGTATGATTTCATGGTATACCCGGATAACTTCGGTGTGGAAGAAACAGCAAAAGCGATGGGGATTGAAGTTGTGACAGTAGGCAAGCCGATTAAAGTCAATGAAATCGTTGTTATTGTCAATAAGAAAGAAGAAAAACTGGCGGCGGAAATTGACGCGGCGCTGAAAAAACTTACTAATGACGGTACGATTGCCCGCCTGTCGGAAAAGTGGTACCACAGAAACCTTCTGGACAACCTGAAAGAATTGAAGAAATAAGGAACGGAGTTTATAAGCTGGAAGCCGTTACCGCGATACAAAAGTCGGTAAGATGTCAGCAGAGTAACAGATTATTTGCTCAGTATCACATTGCCGCTTTCCTGCTTTCTCATACAGCATTCTTGCCTCCGCTCAGAATGACGATTGGAGGAAAAGGCGTCATAATGAGGGAAACGTTAATCGTCATCCGAAGCGAATGTGAAGGATCTGCTACTATGGTGAGGGAATCGGTAAGATATCATCAGGGTGACAGATTCTTTGCTTCGTGTCACATTGCCGCTTCCCTGTTTTCCCATAAGGTATTCTTGCGTCCGCTCCGAACGACATTGAGGGCGTAAAAAGGAACGGCAGATCCGATTGATAAGGGGCTGCCGTTTTTGCGCGGTGTAAAAAAAGTATAAAGAGTATTTCATTAGAGCGGGAGAAATGGAATTTACCCGTTGGGCAATTATGATAATATAATACATAACTGCAAACAATTTATGACAGTAAAGGAATAGGCATGGAATATCCACGGATTGGAAATATACAGCTGGACGGGTTTGCCCTGCTAGCCCCCATGGCGGGGGTGAGTGACCTGGCGTATCGTGTCATTGCCCGCAAGATGGGCGCTGCCCTTACGACGGCGGAAATGGTGAGCGCGAAAGGGCTTTATTATCGTAATGAGAAAACGAAGGATATGCTGAAAATTGCGAAAGAAGAACACCCTGTATCTCTCCAGATTTTTGGAAGTGATCCTGCTATTATGGCAATTGGAGCGAAAGTGATGGAAAAGGCCGGCGCTGATATAGTGGATATCAATATGGGGTGTCCCATGCAAAAGGTCGTAAAGAATGGCGACGGTTCAGCATTGATGAAAAATGTGACGCTGGCAGCGGAGATTATTTCAGCGGTAACGGCAGCGGTGAAGATTCCTGTTACCATAAAAATGCGTCTGGGCTGGTCGCGGGATACGATCAATGCCGTAGAACTGGCAATGGCAGCGGAATCGGCAGGGGCGGCAGCCATTACTGTTCATGGACGGACACGGGAAGATTTTTATACGGGAACGGCAGACTGGAGAGAAATCAAAAAGGTTGTGGATGCTGTCCATATTCCTGTCATCGGAAACGGGGATGTGGAGGACGGCCCTGCGGCAAAGGCACTGATGGAGGAAACCGGATGTGCGGCAGTTGCCATCGGCCGTGCGGCATGGGGAAATCCTTGGGTTTTCGGGGCGGTGAATACATATCTGGAAACAGGAGAGATTCTTCCCGGGCCGAGTTGGGAAGAACGGCTTGCCATGGCAAGGAAACATCTGCATGGATTGTGCGTTGAGAAAGGGGAGAGGATCGCGGTCAGGGAAATGCGGGCCCATGCGAGCCGATATTTCCATGGGCTTCCTAAGGCGACCGTACTCCGCCGGGAGATTATGAAAGCGCTTACGGAGGAAGAATTCGGACGTATCCTTACCGGGTATGAAAAGGAATTGGGGTTGGAGGAACCGGAAGCGTAGCAGGGAGGCAGCATGACAGTCAGAAAGAATTCATCAGCCATGGGTTTTATCTGCCTGATGGGGGTAGTAAGTTTATTTGCCGACATGACGCAGGAAGGGGCACGTGGGATCTTTGGCGCGTACCTGGGGATGATGGGGGCATCTGCGGCAATGGTGGGATGTATATCGGGAGCCGGCGAGCTCGTAGGATACGGACTTCGGTTTGTGACCGGTATCATTGCAAGCCGCAGCGGGAAATATTGGTTTATGACTGTCGGCGGGTATGCGCTGGCAGTACTTGCCATCCCCTGTCTTGCTTTTGTACCTGATGGGAATTGGATGATGGCAGCATGCTTTATCATTTTGGGGCGGGTGGGGAAAGCGATACGGCAGCCTGCCAAGAGCACACTTCTTTCTTATGCCGCATCCCGGGAAGGACTCGGGAAAAGTTTTGCCATTCAGGAGTTTTTAGATCAGTTTGGTGCGTTCCTGGGGCCGGTGTTGATTTTCTGGGTGTTGTCTTATTATGGAAGCCAGGGGATGGAAACAGCTTATGGGAAAAGTTTTTTATTCCTCGGCATACCGGCATTTCTCTGCATAGCAGCAGTTATTTTAGCTAAAATAAAATTCCCCGATCCTGAAAAATTTGAGCCGGAAGTTAAAGAAACCAAAGAGGCACATCTTGGTTTCCGTTTTAAAATTTACATGGTGGGAACCGCTTTATTTGCCTTCGGTTTTATTGATTTTCCGATAGTGGCACTGCACGCGGTGAAATCAGGGCTGGCGGGGGAAGCGGAAATTTCCCTGCTGTATGCGGCAGCTATGGCGGCGGATGCGTTTTCCGCTTTGTTTTTTGGTTGGATTTACGATAAGTACGGTACTGTATCTCTCGCATGGTCTACATTGCTGTCGATGCCTTTTGTGTTTTTTATCTTTATGGCACCGTCTTCCTGCTGGCTGTATGCCGGCGTTCTTCTTTGGGGCATAGGGATGGGGGCGCAGGAGTCTACACTGAAAGCGGCCGTGGCTGCTATCGTACCTAAACATGAAAGAGCGGTGGGGTATGGGATTTTTGAAACAGGATTTGGTGTATCCTGGTTTATTGGAAGTTTTCTTTTAGGAATTTTATATGATGCTTCTATTTTATGGATGGCGGCAATATCGGCGCTTATGCAGGCAGCGGCAGTGCCGTTCTTTTTCCTGACAGGAAGACAAAAGCATAAATTAGAAGCATGAATTATTAAAAAATAAAAAAACTGTATAATCTGATGATAAGAAAATAATTATAATAAAAAATCCTTATAAAATCAGTACTTTATCAGATTAACTTTCATTGACAAGGCAATATGGAAATATTAAAATATGTAAAGATACAGTCACAATCTATTGTAAGCGGAACCCGTGTGGTTATGGCGGGCTTTTCTTATTAAAGGAGGAAAAATGGGCAGGTTTCTTGATTCCGGTTGCGTTTTGGACAAACGGGAAGAGAATGCCTTTTTTATTTATGACTGTCATTTTAATATTGTGCAATAGGCTCACTGCTTGTTATAGGAAGCAGGGGGCTTTTATTTTTGTTCAAGGAGGAAACTATGCATGTAGGTATTGTCATGGGCAGTGATTCCGATCTGTCGGTCATGAAGAAAGCCGCAGGAGTTTTAAGCGGTTTCGGCGTGACATACGATATGGCGATCGCATCTGCCCATCGTACACCTAAGAAGCTGGAAGAATTTATTCTGGCACAGGAAGAAAAAGGGGCAGCCTGCTTTATTGCCGGCGCGGGTATGGCGGCAGCGCTTCCCGGCGTAGTGGCTTCTATGACACTTCGTCCTGTTATCGGTGTACCGTTGTCAGGCGCCAGACTGGACGGCATGGATGCTTTATTTTCCATTGTCCAGATGCCGTCGGGGATTCCTGTGGCGACAGTGGCGATTGACGGCGCTAAAAATGCGGCGTACCTGGCAGTGGAAATCGGCGCGGCAGCAGACAGAGATCTTTATAGAAAATATAAAGAATACCGTGAAGAAATGGCTGCTGAAATTTATCGTAAAGATGAAAATTTACAGAAAGAATTGAAATAATTATATAGGTGACAGGGAGGGTATGATGAAAGAATATAAGCCTTTTAAATCGGGGAAAGTTCGTGAATTGTATGATTTGGGCGACAGCCTTATCATGGTTTGCACTGACCGCATTTCCGCATTCGATAATATTTTGGAAAATCCGATTCCCAAAAAAGGTGAAGTGCTGAATAAGATGTCCAAGTTTTGGTTTGATTTTACAAAAGACGTGGTGCCGAACCATATGATTTCCATTAACGCAGCGGATATGCCTGCGTTTTTCCAAAAGCCCGAATTTGATGGAAACAGCATGAAAACCCAAAAGCTGGAGATGATTCCTATAGAATGCATTGTTCGCGGATACATCACAGGCTCCGGCTGGGAAAGCTACAAAAAAGACGGCACCATCTGCGGTATCCGTCTGCCGGAAGGGCTCGAGGAATGTGAAAAGCTCCCTGAAGCGATTTTCACGCCTTCTACCAAAGCGCCTGCCGGTGAGCATGACATGAATATTTCCATGGAAGAAGGGGCGGAATGGATAGAAAAGACCTTCCCGGGAAAAGGGAAGGAATACATGGAAAAGCTTCGCGACCTGACTCTTGCTCTGTACAGGAAATGCGCTGACTATGCGCTGTCTAAAGGCATTATCATCGCGGATACCAAGTTTGAATTCGGCTTAGATAAGGGAGGAAATATCGTTCTCGGTGATGAAATGCTGACACCTGACAATTCACGCTTCTGGCCGCTGGACGGTTACGCACCGGGGAAAGGGCAGCCGTCTTATGATAAACAGTTTGTCCGCGATTATCTGAAAGAAAATCCGGGCGATGTACTGCCGCAGGAAATCATTGACAAGACGATCGGCAAGTATGTGGAAGCCTACGAACTTCTCACGGGAGAAAAATTCTGAAAGTGGATGACGGGAATATGGCTGCCTGCGATGACAAGTTTCATGAAGAATGCGGGGTTTTTGCAATCTATGACAGAAACCGGCCTGCTGCTCTTGAAACATATTACGGGATTTTTTCTTTGCAGCACCGCGGTCAGGAAAGCGCGGGAATAACTGTCAGCGACGGGCATACGATGGAAACATTCCGCGGTATGGGTCTTGTCACGGAAGTCTTCCGCAAACTTCCCGAAAAGGAAGGCTTCATAGGCATCGGTCATGTGCGGTACAGCACGACGGGATCTTCCATTCCGAGCAATATCCAGCCGCTGCAGCTGGAAGGCGCGGAAGGGCCTTTGGCTCTTGCCCATAACGGGAATCTGGTGAATACAAAAGTTCTCAGAAACCGACTCCTTCAAAGCGGATCTACTTTCCAGACCACCATGGATACGGAGATCATTATCAAACTCCTTGCCCATGCAGGAACAGCCGTGATGGAGGACAGGATCAAGGGCGTCATGGATGAAATCCGCGGCGCATATGCCGTTGTGGCGTGTACCAATCAGGCAGTTTACGGATTCCGGGATCCCTTCGGCTATCGTCCGATGGCGCTGGGCAAGACAGAAAGCGGTTATGTACTTTGTTCGGAAACGCCTGCCCTTGATGCGATTGACGCGGAATTTGTCCGCGATATCCTTCCCGGAGAAATTGTAAGAATTGATGATGACGGCGTCCATAGCACGATGTATGGAAAAAAGGCTCCCCGCCTCGGGATCTGCGCCTTTGAGTATATTTATTTTGCCCGTCCCGATTCCGTGATGAACGGACAGGATATCTATGAAGCACGCCTGTCTATGGGCCGCCATTTGTGGGAAGAAACGCATTATGAAGGTGATGTGGTCATGAGTGTCCCTGACTCAGGCAATGTGGCAGCATTGGGGTATTCCCATGCGTCAGGCATTCCTTATGTGGAAGGACTTTTGAAAAACAAGTACATGGGGCGTACTTTTATCCAGCCCGGGCAGAAACAGAGGGAACGGGCGGTACGGATGAAGCTGAATCCGATTGTCATGAATGTAAAGGGGAAACGAATCATCCTTGTGGACGACTCCATTGTCCGCGGAACAACAAGCGGTATCATTATCCGTTTGCTGCGGAATGCAGGCGCAAAGGAAATAAAAATGTGCATCAGTTCGCCTCCTGTCAGATTCCCTTGTTTCTTCGGCATTGATACGGCACAGCGGAGGCAGCTGGTCGCCGCGAGCCATTCGGAAGAAGAAATCTGCAAAATGATTGGCGCCGATAAGCTGCACTATCTGTCGCAAAAAGGACTGGCGGAATCCATTTCCCGCATACGGGTCAAAGATATGTGTTTTGCCTGCTTTGACGGTGATTATCCCGAACCGGTGCCGGGCGGCGGACTCGACGGTATGAAAGAATAAGGAGAGACATATGGACGAAAAGAAAAAGGGGCTGACTTACGCGGAAGCGGGCGTGGACATCGACGCCGGAGAAAGAGAAGTGGAACTGATTAAAAAATCTGTGCAGGCGACCTATACAAGAGGGGTGCTGGGGGATCTGGGCGGCTTTGGCGGCCTGTTCCGCCTGAAAGACGAATTGTCTGAAGATCCCATCCTTGTTTCAGGCACGGACGGTGTAGGGACGAAACTGCGTCTTGCCATTGAAATGGGGATACATCATACCATCGGGCAGGACTGCGTGGCGATGAGTGTTAATGATGTTCTCGTACAGGGGGCGCGCCCGCTTTTCTTTCTGGATTATATCGCGACGGGGAAACTGGATCCGGAACTGATGGCGGAGATTGTCAAAGGCGTGGCTGATGCCTGCATCGAATCGGGGTGCGCGCTTCTTGGCGGTGAAACGGCGGAAATGGCCGGCTTTTACGCATCAGGCGACTACGACGTAGCAGGTTTTGCGGTAGGGATTGTGGATAGGAAAAACTTAATTACTGGTGAAAAGATTACGGCCGGCGACGTTATCCTCGGACTGCTTTCCACAGGTATCCATTCTAACGGTTATTCCCTGGTACGCCGCGTTATCTCCGACAATCATTTAGATTTAAAAGAAACTTATGAAGGGTTTGACAAGCCTCTCGGGGAAGTCGTACTTACTCCGACAAGACTTTATCCGAAACCGGTCCTTCCTGTATTAAAAGGCGCCGATGTGAAGGGGCTCGTCCATATTACGGGCGGCGGTTTCTATGACAACATTCCCCGTGTCCTTCCGGAGGGAACAAGAGCTGTCCTTGATGCGGATACATGGCCGCTTCTTCCGATTTTTCCTTTCATCAAAGCGCAGGGCGGTGTAGAACCCCGTGAAATGTACCGCACCTTTAACTGTGGACTGGGGATGCTCCTCATTTTGAGCCGTGAGGAAGCGGAAAAGGCGAAAGAAATATTGAAAAATATTGGCGAAGCCGTTTATGAAGTTGGCACAATCACTGAAGGAGATCGGGATGTCGTTGTGACAGGCGGGCTTTTCCATGAATAAGCGCATACTGATATTTGCTTCGGGCCGCGGTTCCAATGCGGAGGCTCTTTATGAAGCTGCCGTGAACGGAACGATTAAAGGGACGATCGTAGGTGTCATCTGCGACCATCACGATGCGCCGGTTCTTCAGCGGGCGGAAAGATGGAGGGTGCCTGCAACGGTCATTGAAATGAAGACATGCAGAGATAAAGCCGACTATAATGAGAAGATTCTGGAGGCGGCGAAAGTGTATGCCCCCGATCTGATCTGTCTGGCAGGATATATGCGTATCTGTGATGAAGATTTAATAAAGGCTTTTGAAAACCGCATCATCAATATCCATCCTTCCCTGCTGCCCGGTTTTCGCGGACTCCACGCACAGCGGCAGGCGATAGAAGCGGGGGTAAAGGTGGCAGGGTGTACTGTCCATTTTGTGGGAACGGGGCTTGATGACGGCCCGATCATCACGCAGGTGGCAGTGCCGGTTTATGATCATGATACGGAAGATACGCTTTCCGCGCGTATACTGGCAGAAGAACATCCAGCCTATGTCCGCGCAGTGAAAGCCTATTGCGAAGATAAACTTCATATAGCGGGTCACACAGTGACAGGCATGCACGAGGAGGAATGAAAATGGCAGTTAAAAGAGCATTGATTAGTGTATCTGACAAGACCGGCATCGTGGAATTTGCCAAAGGCCTTCATGAACTGGGGGTGGAAATTATTTCCACCGGCGGCACGATGAAAGCTATCGCTGATGCGGGAATTCCGGTTATGTCTGTTTCCGAGGTTACCGGTTTTCCGGAAATGATGGACGGCAGAGTAAAGACACTCCATCCGAAAATACACGGCGGTATCCTGGCAGTCCGTGACAATCCCGCTCATGTAAAAGCTCTGGAAGAACATGGGATCACCGGTATCGATCTGGTGGCCGTCAATTTATATCCTTTCCGTGAAACAATTGCAAGACCTGGTGTCACACGGGCGGAAGCTGTTGAAAATATTGATATCGGCGGTCCTTCCATGGTACGTGCGGCGGCAAAGAATTATAAATATGTCACTATTGTCGTTGATCCCGCGCAGTACGGAGAAGTGCTGGAACGGATCCGAGAGGACAGGATGACGGAAGAATTCCGCTTTGATTTGTCACGAAAAGCTTTTCTCCATACAGGACTGTATGATTGTGCCATTGCCGATTACATGACCAAAGAAGTGAATGGTGACAGAGAGGGATTGCCGGATATTTTTGCCAGGGCCTATGAAAAGATCCAGGATCTTCGCTATGGTGAAAACCCGCATCAGAAAGCAGCTTTTTACAGAGATCCAGCGGCGAAAGGCGGCATTGCTTTTGCAAGGCAGCTGCACGGAAAAGAATTATCATATAATAATATTGTAGATATGGAAGCGGCATGGGATCTTGCCTGCGAATGGAAAGACACTCCCGCCTGTGTGGTCGTAAAGCATACGAACCCCTGCGGCACCGCTTTGGGCACCAGCGCCCTCGATGCGTTTAAGCGGGCTTTTGCCGCGGACAGCAAATCTGCATTCGGCGGCATTGTGGCGATGAACAGGGAGTGTGACAAAGAAACGGCGGAAGAAATGAAACCGATTTTCTTTGAAGTCATCATGGCACCGAAGTTTTCACAGGAAGCCGTCGATATTTTATCTGCAAAGAAAAATATCCGCCTTGTGGAAGTGGCGGATACGGAAGAAAAAGAACTGCAGCTCCATAAGGTTTCCGGTGGGCTTCTTGCGCAAACACCGGATGATAGCTCTGAAACAAGGGCGGACTGTACCTGCGTTACGGAAAGGGCACCAACGGAAGAAGAGTGGCAGGCGCTGGAATTTGGCTGGAAAATTGTAAAACACGTTAAGTCCAATGCCATCGTGCTGACCGGTAAGGATGTCACTTACGGAGTAGGTGCGGGACAGATGAATCGCGTAGGCGCGGCGGATATTGCTATTGCTGAAGCGGGCGAAAAGTGTAAAGGCGCCATCATGGCATCTGACGCGTTCTTCCCTTTTGGTGATACAATTGAAGCAGCAGGGAAAGCGGGAATCACGGCTGTCATTCAGCCCGGCGGTTCTATACGTGACCAGGAATCGATCGATATGGCAAATAAGTATGGTATAGCTATGGTATTTACCGGACATCGGCATTTCCGCCATAGCTGAGATTGGAGGAGCTTTGAGAGTATTAGTAATTGGAAGCGGCGGCAGGGAACACGCGCTGCTCTGGAAATTGGCACACAGTCCGTCGGTAAAAGAAGTGTACGTCATTCCCGGAAATGATGGAATGACAGATGTGGCGCATTTAATTCCGGTAAAAGGAACGGAAGATATTCTGGATTTTGCCCGTCTGATGAAAGTGGATCTCACCGTTGCCGGTCCCGAAACCGTGTTGACGGAAGGTCTGGCTGACAAGTTTGCTGAAAAGGGAATGGCTTTTTTCGGGCCGTCTGCAGCGGCAGCGCAAATTGAAGGCTCAAAAAGCTTTGCCAAAAATCTGATGAAAAAATATAAGATTCCTACAGCTGCTTATGAAACATTTACCGATGAAAAAAAAGCCGTTTCTTATATTAAAAAGAAAAAGAAATATCCCCTTGTCATCAAGGCGGACGGACTGGCGTCGGGGAAGGGAGTCGTCATTGCCGAAACCGAAGAACAGGCTGTTCAGGCGGTTCGCGGGATGCTGGAGGGAAAAACCTTTGGCAGCGCGGGAGAATCCGTGGTGATTGAGGAATTTATGGAAGGGGAAGAGGCGAGCGTTCTCTGCTTCACTGACGGAAATACCATCGTTCCTATGATTTCCGCACAAGACCATAAACGCATCGGCGACGGGGATATGGGAGCGAATACCGGCGGCATGGGGGCTTATGCGCCCGCTCCCGTCATGACGAAGGAATTGGACAAAATCGTTTATGATACCATTCTTTTGCCTGCTGTCAAAGCGATGAAAAAAGAAGGCTGTCCATTCAGAGGCTGTCTTTATGCAGGATTGATGATTACAAAAGAAGGACCGAAAGTGGTGGAATTTAACTGCCGCTTCGGAGACCCTGAGACGGAAGCCGTTCTGCCGCTTCTTGAAAGCGATCTTGCGAGGATCATGCTTGCCTGCGCGAAAGGAACCCTGAAAAAGGAGAAGGTGGAATGGAAAAATGCCTGTGCCGTGGATGTCGTCCTGGCATCGGAAGGATATCCCGCCACCCATTCCTCGGGAGAGGAGATAGTAGGGCTGGAGGAAGCAAAAAAGACCGGCTGCCTCGTGTTCCATGCGGGCAGTATGAAGAAAAAAGGCAGGTACTTTGTTAATGGCGGCCGTGTGCTGAATGTGGCGGCTGTCGCGCCGACATTGAAAGAAGCGCGGGACAAGGCCTATGAAGGTGTTTCAAAAATCAGCTGGCAGGGTATGCAGTATCGTCATGATATTGCCGATAAAGGGTTGAAGCGTTCGAAAAAAGGAAAATAGAAAAGAAAAGCGCTGTTTCTGTATTTGATGGGAATGGCGCTTTTATCTGTGCTTATACAGGCGGATATTTTTGATTAGTTTTACTGATCCGGTCATTTGATATCTACCTATGCCTGTTTCTGCAGGCAGGAAATTTTATGCGCAGCGTGTATTTGCCCGGCACATGAAAAGTGGCAATAAAAAAAAGACGAGGACACAGGTCTTCGCCTTTTCCGTCAGATGATTACTTTGCTGCGCTGTCAGCAGCGATGGCAGCATTGACGCTTGCATTCAGACGGGATTTTTTACGAGCGGCAGCATTTTTATGGATAATGCCTTTCCGCGCAGCGGTATCGATAACGCTCTGCGCTTCGCGAAGGGCGATGTCCTTCTGGTCGGTTGTGGCAGCAGCTACAGCTTTCTTGACAACACCATGGATCCGGGAACGGACAGCGGCATGAGCAGCTCTCTTCTTTGCGTCAGTTTTCATGGTCTTTATGTTGGATTTTATTTGCGGCAATTGTTTCACCTCCCGTCTGTGTCATTCATACCGTGTTATTTTACCATGTTTCGCTTTCTGTGGCAAGAAATCTTTTATAATGCCGTCGGTTTGTGTAAAAGCAGGCTATTCGTTAAAATAAAGAAAATGCCGGAATAAACATATTTCCTTCAGATCGGTTTATGGAAAGAGCAAAGGAAAAGGAGCAGCCTATGTATATCGGTGTAGATATGGTGAAAGCGGCACGCTGGGAACGGATTTGTGAAAAATTTCCGTCCCGCCTTGAAAAAATGTTTACGGAAGAAGAACGGGCGCACTGTGAGTCAAAAGGAAAAAATAAGGCTTATTCTTACGCGGCGCTCTGGGCAGCGCGGGAAGCAGCAGGGAAAGCACTGGGGATAGGGATCCTCGGTTCAGGTTTTGGCGATGCGTACCTGTCATGGACAAAGTGGGGGGCGCCTGTTCTCCACTTGCAGGGGAATTTTGAAAAGCGGGCGGAGGAATTGGGGATTACGGATATGTCCATTTCCATTTCTCATGAAGACGGCATGTCCATTGCTGTTGTTGTGATGGAGGTGAAATCATGATACTGACAACATCTGAAGAATCAAGACTTTTGGATCAACGCGCCATGACGGAATACGGACTGCCGGAGGCGGTGCTTATGGAAAACGCCGGCGCTTCCGTGGTGCAGCTTATGAAAGAAAAGATATCTTGGGAAGATGCGCGGGTGGTCATTGTCTGCGGCAGCGGAAATAACGGGGGCGATGGATTCGTCACAGCACGGTACGCTCTTTCCGAAGGCGCTGATGTAACGGTTCTTGTCATGGGGAATACAGCCCATATGGGAGAGAATTCTTTATTGTATAAAAATATAGCGGCTAAAATGGGGATCCCCGTGATTTCTATTTCAGGTGCAGAGGAGGCAAAGGAATATCTGGCAGGTGCGGATATTATTGTAGACGCGCTCATCGGCACGGGGCTGAAACATCATGGGAAAGGAAGTACGGCGGAACTTATTACCGCCATGAATGATTCGGAAGCGGTTATTGTTTCCGTGGATGTTCCCAGCGGCATGTTTTCCGACAGCGGCTGTGCGGCAGGAGCGGTGGTGAATGCCGATTACACGGTGGCGTTAGGCTCCGTAAAGCGGGGGCATATCCTTTATCCGGGAAATGGATATGCAGGAACCGTATTATACTCACCCATCGGTATTCCAAACGGTGCCAGGGAACATTTTCCTGTAAAGCTGGTAGAGGAAAAAGATATTTATGAATTTCTTCCTGTGCGGAGTTTCGCCGCTCATAAAGGGACAAACGGATTTATAGGCATCTTTGCCGGTTCGGAAGGGATGGCGGGCGCGGGCCTGCTGACAGCACAGGGAGCGCTTTACGGTGGCGGCGGAAAGATTGCTCTTGCTTCCGTAGGAAATGCTGCTTTCCAGCTGGCAGGGAAAATTCCTGAAGTGATGGTTTCTTCCTGCGGTGATGCTTCTTGCTTTACCGAGGATATGTCAGATAAGGCAGTGAAGCAGACCGAGATGTATGATGTTGTTGCGTTGGGGCCCGGACTGGGGCGGGATGAAAGGACACAGACTTTTGTGGCGGACATGCTGGAGCACTGCCGTAAGACCATGGTTGTGGATGCGGACGCGCTCTTTGCTGTCGGTCATCAAAAAATTAATCTGAGAAACTGCCATGCTGATGTGGTTCTGACACCCCACGTAGGAGAATTTGTTTTTCTTACCGGACTTACTGCAAAAGATGTGGAAGCCCGGCGGATAGACGAAGCGATCCGGTACGCAGAGGAAAACCATGTGGTACTTGTGCTGAAAGGAGCGCCTACGGTTATTGCCGCACCGGACGGCAGGGCATGGGTGAATTCCACAGGAAATCCGGGCATGGCGGCAGGCGGTATGGGAGATACTCTGACCGGCATCATTGCCGCCTTTATTGGGCAGGGACTTTCTGCCGAAGAAGCTGCTGTGGCAGGCGTATACCTTCACGGACTGGCGGGAGACCTGCTTGCCGAAAAGATGCCGGTGGGGTATACGGCAAGCGATGTGGCCCGTATGATTCCTTTGGCGCGTAAAAAGGTTATTGAAGGATGAAGCGCTTTATAAAATATTTCCTTTGTCTCCTTATCAGCCTTTGTGTCTTTGCAGGAACAGGCTGCGGGTTTGACGCCTTTGACAGCGGGAATGGAACAGGAGCCGATGCGCCTCTGATTATCCGCATGCTTGATATCGGACAGGGAGACGCCATCCTTATTGAAAGAAATGGAAAGTTTGCGCTTATTGATACGGGAGATGTGGAGCATCGTCCGCGGATGGCGGAGTATCTCAGGAAGTACGGCGTGAAAAAGGTGGATACCGTTATTATCACGCATCCCCATGGAGATCATATAGGCGGCATGTTTTCCGTTTTTGCCAATGCAGAAATAAGGCAGGTTTATGATAATGGGGTGCCTACTTCCCTTTCCACGTACAAAACGTATCGAAAGATACTGGATAAAAGGAAAATTCCCCACAGGACACTGCGGGGCGGTGAAAAAATACAATTGCTGGATAGCGTTCCTTTTACAGTTGTAGGACCTTTGGAAAAAAGCAATGCCCGCGGAGAAAATTCGCGTCAGAATAATGAAAGTATCGTGGGGCTGCTGAAATATGGTAATTTCACGATGCTTTTTACAGGAGATGCGGAAGCGGAAGAGGAAACATCCATTTTGAAAAGCGGCGCTGACGTAAAGAGTATTGTCCTCAAAGCGGGACATCACGGAAGCAAGACGTCTTCTACGGAAGAATTTCTCCGTGCCGTTTCACCGAAAGCGGTTTTTATTTCCTGCGGCGCCGGTAATAATTACGGGCATCCCTCAAGGCAGACAATGAAGCGGTTGGAAAAATGGGGGATAGAAGTTTATCGGACGGACAGGCAGGGGACGATTACTCTTACCACTGATGGAAAGCGCTATGAAATTACAAAAGAACATTAGAGGGGAACCCATGGAAAGAGAAATGCCGAAGGCAGGAGAAGTGTGGAGACACTTTAAAGGGAACTTTTATCTTATTATTGCCGCAGCTCGTCATACGGAAACGGGGGAAATGTATGTGGTTTATAAAGCGCTTTACAGTACGTACGAAGACTATCTCCGACCGCTGGATATGTTCATGAGCGAAGTGGACCGGGTGAAATATCCTGATGCGAAACAAAAATACCGTTTTGAAAAAACAGAAAAGGAAGAATAGATATTTCCTGCCGGAATCATCTGCTGTTCATGGCAGTCTTTTTTTATCCAAAAAACTCAATATAAAATGAAAAATCATTACTTTCCATCAGGCATAAAAAGTGGTAAATTAAGCGTATGATTTAAGATACGTAAACGCAGCAGGATGAAAGGAGAAACAGTATGAATATAAAGATTGGAATTTTAGGGTATGGAAATATAGGGCGCGGTGTAGAAACGGCGCTCCGGGATAATCCGGATATGGAACTGGCAGCTGTCTTTACAAGACGGGATCCTTCGCAGGTAAAGATTCTTACTGAAAATGTGCCGGTCATTTCCGTCTCAGAAATAGAAGCATGGAAAGATAAGATTGACGTACTTCTCCTCTGCGGGGGAAGCGCTACCGATCTGCCGCAGCAGACACCGTCCTATGCGAAAATGTTCAACGTGGTAGATACGTTTGATACCCATGCTAAGGTGCCCGCCCATTTTGCCGCTGTCGATCGGTCTGCAAAAGAAAATGGAAAGATTGCCATTATTTCCGTCGGCTGGGATCCGGGACTTTTTTCTCTCTCTCGGCTTTATGGGAATGTGATTCTTCCCGACGGGAAAGATTACACTTTCTGGGGGAAAGGCGTTTCTCAGGGGCATTCCGATGCCATCCGCCGCATTAAAGGCGTGAAGAACGCCAAGCAGTATACCTGCCCCGTGGAAAGCGCCATGCGTGCCGTAAGGAACGGGGAAAATCCGAAGCTTACCACAAGAGAGAAACATATCCGTGAATGTTTTGTCGTTTTGGAAGATGGTGCTGACACGGCATATGTGGAAAAACAAATCAAGACGATGCCGAACTATTTCGCCGACTATCATACCGTGGTTCATTTCATTTCGGAGGAAGAATTTGATAGGAACCATCAGGGGCTGGCACATGGCGGTTTCGTTTTCCGCAGTGGAAATACGGGGAAAGAAAAAGAACATAAGCATATCATTGAATTCAGTCTGAAATTGGATTCCAATCCGGAGTTTACCACGCATGTCATGGCAGCTTATGCGAGAGCTGCCGCGCGTATGGCCAGAGAAGGACAGACAGGATGTAAAACGGTGTTTGATATACCGCCGGCATACCTTAGCGAAAAGAGCGGCGAAGAGCTCCGTTCCTCGATGCTGTAAAAGGTAATAACAGCTTGACAATTTAGTATATGATAGTGTATTCTACATAAGTCAGTTATGCGGAGCGGTACTCAAGTGGCTGAAGAGGACGGTTTGCTAAATCGTTAGACGGGTCTCCCGTGCGGGGGTTCGAATCCCCCCCGCTCCGCCATGAATTATGAGGCAGGATATTTTTATGGGTATCCTGTTTTTTGTTTTCATTATTCAATAATTAAAATAAAAAGGAATCTGATCAGAGGTTATTTTCCGGAACAGGTAAAATTGCGGTACCCTGCAAATCCTGGGCTGTAATTCCTTTTTGCTGCCAGCCTCATTATCGTGCTGTCTAAATAATAAAAAGGGTAAAGGCACCCGCTGTATCAGAATAAACACCTGGGCCGAAATAAAAGGTATTCCAAAGAGGTGTATAAACTTCTCAAGTAAGATATTATATATAAATTTTATTATGGATTTTGCCCGAAATCATAGATAAGCGGACGGTTTTGTCCTTTAAAACATGGTATAATATTAAAAATAATCGTTGCCAGAGAACGGCAGAGGGAGATGTCAGATGACCATCACGTATATATTTCAGATTCTGGAAGCTGTGGCAAAAGGCGATGCGGAAAAGTATGGCGTAATTCCTGATATGAACGGAGAATTGCAGAAAGCAGTGCGCCGATCAAGGAGACGTGTTGCCCGGCTTCGGGAACGGGCGCAGTATGAGCTTGGGGAGATGGATAAGGCAAAAGTGGCGGCGGCCAATGACAATATGAGGCGTTTTACCAAGTCTCTCGGTAAAATCCGCAATTTGAACCTGGAGGACTGCAGGGGGCTGCTTGGCATTGAAGATTTTCTGGAAGATGGAAACCGGATTCATGAAGTCATGGAAATGGCCAAGAAGATAGAGCATATGTCGACGGTCAGCTCTACGGCGTACACGCCCATGTCTCTCGGATTTGGCGTGTTGGAAACATATACGGATGTGGCACCCATTGAAATTGATAATAGGAAGTTCAATGCGGGTGATAAGGAATATTGCCTGCAGATGATTAAAAAGCTGCATGCTTTTCAGGATTCTGTCCGTGAAGTTTGTTCCCGCCTGCTGGATATTACCGAGTGTGCCCGTGAAAGAGGGGACGCGCTGAATGATCTCGCTGATTACTTTGCTGATGGCGTGGACAGCCTGGAGCGGATCCAGATGCAGTCCGGCGGTGACTGGAAACTTTATACTTTGGCGCAGAAGATGCAGATCGGAAGAGCGATACAGGTAGCCCAGCTTATTACGCTTCTTTTCCGGAATCTGATGGATGGCGCGGGACATGTGGATGAACAGAGCCGCAGCGCGATAAAAAAAGCGCAGGATGAACTCTTGAAACGTGATGCATGATAATGAAGATTGCTCGATGAACTGACCACCAAAAGTTAGATAAAAACTGATTTGAGGAGGTCAGTTTTATTATGGGGAAATACAGTTTTGCATAAATTCTTTTCTATAAGTATGCTATACTTTATGCATGTAGTTGTTTTTATAAACAGGGAGGCAATATGTCTATTGCATTTATACTGCGCATGATTTCCAATACGATCAGCGGTAAAGGCGGACATCCGCAAAGCATTAATGAAGAGATTGAGCGTGCGAAAAAGCGGGCGGCAAAAAGGATATACCGTGCAAAAGTACGTGCGGAAGATGAATTGGGAGAACTGGACCGTGTCCGTATCAGTCTCATGGCAGGGGATATGAAAAAATTTACCAAAGAATTTTCTGAAATTAAAAATATTGATTTTCATGACTGCGACACACTGACCGGATTGGAGCATTTTAATAAGGAACGGAGAAACTGGAGGGAACTGGAAGCGCTGTCATCCAAAGCGATGGGACTGATGAATCTGTCCGGCGGTATGGATGCCATCGGCTTTGGTGCGGGCGTCATAGACCAGTATGCTGTGGTTCCGGAACTGGATGTGCTTCCTTCTGAAAGTGAAGGTGATGTGGATGCATTGAAAGAAATGAGCGGGCGGCTGCAGAAATTCCAGCAGCAGGTAAAGAAGCTGTGCTGCCGTATGCAGGATGTAAGACGAGAAGCCCGCCAGGCACAGGATGCCCTTCTTGATTTGTCAGATTATCTGACAGACGGAATCAAGGATATCCGCGATATCCGAAGTGAGAGCGGGAATGACTGGAAGAATTATTCGGAGTCGCAGAAGATTATTATAGGCAGAACAACGCAGGTGGCACACCTTATCAGCGTGCTTTCCGAAGTCCGTTTTCTTACTGATGAAGCGGATCTACGTGGAGAAATAAGGGAAGCTTTGGAAGCGACAGAAGAGCTGCTTGACGAACTTGGCGTATGACGGGTGAGGAGAGTCTTTCTTTTGAGGAGGACTCTTTTTTATTGACTTGACAATTCAAAGACTAAAAAATAGAGAAGTTGTTTTCATTCTCGTAGATTTGTTAAAATAAACACAAGACGAAAAACATGCAATGGATTTGTATTTTCGGAGAGCGGCTATGAAAAGAAGAAAAGTAAGGACAGCTGTTTTGGGGCTAATGGCACTTTTGATGTGGTCCGGCAGCATGGCGGCGGAAGAGGTGTATCTGCATGGAGATACGAATATTCCGATGATTTTGAATACCGGCGGTATAGATAATGATGGGAATACAGGCGTGTTTATGGATCTCACTTCTATCAGTGTGGAAGATTTATTTAAAAACGGCTTGGCTGTAAAAGTGAATTTCTTCAAGTTGGAGAAAGGAGTGTCAACTGTATCTACTGCCCATTTCCGCATGACGGAAGACGGCGGCGCATGGATTGCCATGGAGGACGGGTGGCATGCTGTGGATGGAGGAGCTGCGCGGGTGGAAAGTGAAGCGGTGCGTCTGATTCGGGAAGAAATGGGAAAAGAAGAGTGCCGTGATAAGTATATGGGACAAATTACGGCACTCTGGGAAAGAAAAATAAAGGCGGCGGAAACGGCGCGGCAGGAAGAATATGAAAAGCTGCAAAGGGAAACGGAAGAAAAGAATCAGGAAAATAATAAATCCGTGAAAAGTGTGAAATTGCCGAACATGGAAATGCCGGAACTGGAACGAGCCGAGCCTGATAAAGTGGTGGAAATAAAATCACCTGACATGATACCTGAAGTAAATCCTGTAAAAAAGAACGCATCGATAGAAATGCCGGTAAAGGCAGAGATGGAAGAGACAGCGGCAGATGCAAAGAAAAACGAATCGAGAAAGGAAGAAACGTCTGCCGAATCGCCGATGACCGTCCCCCTTGAAAAGAAAAAAACAGAACTGACGGCAGTGAAAGTCAAAGGAAACGTACAGAGGGAAGAAGATGCACAGAAGAATGAAGAGGGGGAAATCACCGAGCAGGTCGAAATTTCCATCGTCTCCCATCCGGTGGTGGAAATCATTTCGAAAAGCGACGTAACATAAGATCCCTGTAATAGTTGGCTCTTTTCCAATGAAAATAGTATAATCACTACGGAGTATTTTCCGGAAGCATAAATCCTCCCCGCAAAATCCGATGACTGCGCGGAGGATGTATTTTTTTCGAAAGGCGTACCATGGCTAAGAGATATTACGAACTTCATGTATCAGGCTGCACGAGACATCTTCCTGTACTGAATATTTCAGACAAGGTAGCGATTGCGGGATTTGTCATTTTGGGCGATGTGGAAATTGTGGAAAACACGGCCCGCGATTTGGCGGCGAAAGTGCCGAAAGATTGCGAATACGTCATGACGGCGGAGACAAAAGGGATTCCTCTTGCTGCCGAACTGGCAAGAAATCTGGGGCAGAAGACGTACCTGGTGGCGAGAAAGTCGGTCAAGGCGTATATGGATGATCCTATCTGTGTAGAAGACGAGTCTATTACTACGATGGGAAAACAGAAGCTGTACCTGTCTGCCTCTGATGTGGCGCTGATCCGCGGGAAGAAAGTCCTCCTTGTGGACGATGTCATCAGTACCGGCGGATCTATGAAAGCCTTGAAAGAACTGGCGGAAAAAGCGGGCGCCCAAGTCTGCTGCCAGGCTGCCATTCTTGCCGAAGGCGATGCAGCGAAGCGTGACGATATCGTATTTCTTGAGGAACTGCCTCTCCTGGAGGCCGAATAAAAACGAAAGCCGTATACACGAAATGGGTATGACGGCTTTTTTGATGGCGGGGACATCCGCTATTTTTACAGGAAATACTGTAAAGAAGAGCGCTTTTTGTGGTATAATATGGCGAATAATTTGGAATTTGCCACATAGATTTTGAATCAATTCCGACAGGAGGAATGGAATGAAACACCAGGAGACTGTTATCATCATCGACTTTGGCGGGCAGTATGCGCAGCTGATTGCCAGAAGAGTACGCGAATGCGGCGTATATTGTGAAATTCTGCCGTATAATAAGCCGGCGGAAGAAATCCTTTCCCACAACCCGAAAGGCATTATCTTTTCCGGCGGCCCTGCCAGTGTAAATATGGAAAATGCCCCGCAGCTGGATGAAGGCGTATTCAAGGCAGGCGTACCGATTCTGGGGATTTGCTACGGTATGCAGCTTATGGCAAAAGACCTTGGCGGCACGGTTGCGAGTCCGGAAAAGCATGAATACGGCCATACGGAATTTTCCAAGAACGGAAGCTGTCCGCTTTTTGAAAACATTTCAGAAAAGACTGCCGTATGGATGAGCCACGGCGATGCGGTCACCGATATGCCTGCCGGTTTCGGTTTGATCGGACATACGGAATTGACGCCTACCGCGGCGATGGCTGATGAGGCAAGGCGTTTCTATGCCGTCCAGTTCCATCCGGAAGTGATCCATACCACTGAAGGCACACAGATGCTGAAGAATTTCCTTTTCCGTATCTGCGAATGTGAAGGCGGCTGGTCTATGGAAAATTATATCGACATCGCTGTTGCCAATATCCGGCAGCAGGTAGGCGACCATAATGTCCTCTGCGCTCTTTCCGGCGGTGTGGACTCTTCTGTTGCCGCTGTCCTTGTCCATAAAGCGATTGGGGATAAACTGATCTGCGTATTTGTAGATCACGGATTCCTCCGTCAGGGCGAAGCGGAACAGGTGGTAGATACATTTACGAACAAATTCAATATCAAACTGATTCATAAAGATGCGTCCCGGCATTTCCTTTCTCTTCTGAAAGGCGTGACAGAACCTGAAAAGAAACGTAAAACCATCGGCGCTGAATTTATTCATACCTTCCAGGAAGAAGCCAACAAATTGGAAGATGTGAAATTCCTTGTCCAGGGCACGCTCTATCCCGATGTGGTGGAAAGCGGCACCGCTACGGCGGCAACCATCAAATCCCACCACAATGTAGGCGGTCTCCCGAAAGATATGAAATTTGAACTTATCGAACCGCTCCGCGAGCTTTTCAAAGACGAAGTCCGCCAGCTGGGGCGCGAACTGGGACTTCCCGAAGACGTCATCAATCGTCAGCCTTTCCCCGGCCCGGGATTGGCAATCCGTATCATCGGTGAAATTACCCCGGAAAGATTGGAAATCCTCCGTAAAGCGGATGCCATCGTCAGAGAAGTCATCAAAGAAAGATGTCTCTACAACGAAATCTGGCAGTCCTTTGCCATACTTCCTGCTGCGATCCGAAGCGTGGGCGTCATGGGCGATGAAAGAACGTACGATTACACCGTAGGCATCAGAGCCGTTACAAGCTCAGACGGCATGACTGCCGACTATTTCCGCTTCCCTTGGGAAGTCCTTGACGAAATGAGCAGAAGAATCTGTAACGAAGTAAAAGGTGTGAACAGAGTGGTCTACGACATCACATCCAAACCACCGAGCACGATTGAGTGGGAGTAATAGAAGCAAATATGTTACTGTCATAAGACTGTTGAAATCAGGGCTGATGGCGGTTTTAAAGCGTGAAAAATGACTCCGTGATACTGTTTTGATACTAAAAAGCTGAAAAAGCAGGTTCTAAAGGGAGTTGTTGAATTTCAAAATAATGTTTATATTTTTGTATTGATAATATAAGCTGATGAATTAGTTTTTTAAATAGGAGGTAACAATGGCACTAAATAAGATTTTAGATGGAATTTTAAAAGACTTTTCGAAAGAATTCAATTTAAATGATTTACAAATCTCAAAACAATTTGAGTATTTAGTAAATTATTTGTTGGTTTCCAAATATCATCCAGATGCATTTTCGGATAAAGGTGATTTAGATATTTTAGTGGTGGATGATAAAGGACAATTTGGTTTAGACGCAATTGCATTTATTGTCAATGGAAATTTGGTCTTAAGTAAGGATGATATTCAGAATTACGCTAAGTCTAATCGAATGGATGTGGATATTATTTTTATACAATCAAAAACTTCTGAGAAATATGACTCAGGAGATTTATTAAAGACAATTAAAGCTACAAAGTACTTTCTAAAGGATTTCGATAAAATTACTGAAAAAAATGAAAACATGCTTAACGCTAAAGAGATATATGATGAGCTGTTTAAGCATGAGATTTATAGATATTGTACAAGTAGCTCTCCTAGGTGTATTATTTGTTATGTTACAACAGCAAATGATGACAATATGGAATTAATTAATGGAATTTGTAAGAGTGCAGAAAAAGAAATTAAGTCGAGTATTAGTGATATAAAAAATGTTGAAGTCAGGACTCTGGGAAGAGAGTATATAATAGAATCATATCGCGAAATAACAAACAGTGTGAAAGCATGTATTAATCTTAAAAATTGTATAACACTAGAAAAGATAGCAGGAGTAAAAGAGGCATATTTGGGATATTTATCAGGTGAAGATTATTTAAAGATTATTTGTGATTTAGACGGAGATATTAGAAGACGAATTTTTTATGATAATGTCAGAGATTATCAAGGTACTGAGAATCGTGTTAATATGGAAATAAGAGAGACGATTAATAGAAAGGAGTATAGAGATAGATTCATACTTCTGAATAATGGTATTACAATGATTGCTAAATCGGTAGTTTCATTAGGAGCAAATGAATATGAAATATCTGATTTTCAGATAGTAAATGGATGCCAAACAAGTAATGAAATATTTAATTGCAAAGAAAATGTTAAAAATATTTTTGTTCCTGTTAAAATAATTTATACTATTGAACCTGAGATTATTAGTGGCATTGTTAAAGCAACCAATAGGCAGAGTCCAGTTCCGGAAGAAGCGTTTATAGCACTGGGGGCATATCATAAAGAGTTACAACTGTTGATTTCTAAATATTCTGAAGAGATGCCTTTAGAAATGTTTTATGAGCGTAGAGCTGGAGAGAGCCATGATATAAAAGATATGAAAGGAAAATATCAGATAGTAACGTTACATGGTCTTATTAGAGCTGTGGAAAGTGTTTATTTTCAGAAACCAAACTTTGTTTATAAAAATAACCCAGCAAATATGTTAAAGATAGATAGTAAAAAATTATTTGACAGGAATCATAAACATGAGATTTATTATATTGGAGCTTACCTATTTTTGAAATTTGTAAATATGCAGCAGCAAGGAAAATTTTCAAGCAAAGACTATAGAATTAGATATTATATAATTATGGCTGCCAGATGCTTATTAGCAGGAAAACTAAGCGTTCCTCCTTTTGAAAGTAAAGAAATGGAAATTGAATGCAAGAATATAATTGATAAATTAAAGAATGGAAGTGATCAGTATTTTATAGATGCAAAAAATATTGTCTATAAAACGCTGGAAGAGTGTAAATACAATAACATTGGTGTCAGGGAAACTTTAAAAAGCGATAGCTTTTGCGAAAAGTTTAAGGAAAATATCAGAAGGAACTTAAATGAAAGGGCACAGAAGAATGAGGCGAAAATTTTAATGTATAAATAATATTAAAAATGGTTAAAATAGATATTTATTGATAGAGCGAATAAAAAATTATCTTTTTTATCATAATAAGGCATATATTTTATATAGATACAAAAGCACATGACTTTAAGACCTAAAAATCTTTCAGTTATATGCTTTTTCTGTGCCTATTTTATTTCAGGTGGAACTTTAACTGGTATACCGTTATTAAAGCGTTTAAGATTACTTTCTTCAAAAGGAATATAATCTTTTTTTAGACTGTCGGGGTAATTTGCCTTTCAATCCTCTAATGCTTCTTTTGTGATCTCGTTATTCTCGTATTTTTCCTTCATTTTTTGCCATTGTTCAAGCATACCCCTAATTCTAAGAATACCTTCACTACCCAAATAGATATCTGTGATAGTATATTCGGGAGCTTCATCATTAAGAATAACAGGTTGTATATTTACTTGAATACTGTCATTGCGCTTGAATAAAAATTGGATTAAGTTATGTTCCGAATAAAGATAATCAGGTTCTTTTGCTACATGATTTTCTGTGACACTGTTTGATTTGCTATTGCAATTTAGAGAAAAAACTATTGATAAAATTTGTATGATGATGAGTAAAAAGGATGTGGAAGCCTATAAGGAAGGTTATTCGGAAGTAGAGATTTTTATAAAACAGTTCCCGCATCTAAAAAAAGAAATACTGGAAGGAATAAAACGAGGTGATGGGAAGTCAATCTTTAAAAAACTAAATCAACATTCTAAGAGCTTACACGACATACAGAAAGAACTTGCAAAAGAACATGATAAGTTACAGGAGAAGCGTAGCGAACTCGAGCAACTTAAAGCAAACATCGATCAGTATCTTGGACGAAAGGAGGTGCCTAAGAAAAGTATTCTTCAGCAGATTAAAAGAGAATCTGACAAAACTCCGGAAGTTAAATCAAAATCTCGAACAAAGGATATGGAACGATAGAGGTAATGCACATGGTGAAAGAAAATTTGTCATGTGCATTTTTTTCGGGGATTTTACCTCAATATTTTTTAATCAAAATAGAGTTATCGCTATGTTTTAGTTTGAAATTATGTTATAATGTAAAAGGTTTTTATAGATTCGTGGAAGGTAGGTTCATTGTGAAAGCTAATTATAAAAAACTATGGCATATCCTGCTCGACAGGAATATGAAGAAGAAGGAATTGGCAGAACTTGCTGGGGTTAGTACATACACGATTAATAAGCTCAATAAAAATGAGAATGTTACTGTGGAAGTCCTTGGGAAGATTTGTAAGGCATTGGATTGTAGCTTAGATGATATTATGGAATTTGAAGATAGATGATGAAAGGCTAGTGACGAAGTTGGCGAAGAAATCTAAAAAAGAAGAGTCTGTAAATTTAGAAAGTGTTTTATGGGATTGTAAAGTAAACTCTTAGAGAAGGAGGTATGCTTTATGGTTCTTGCTGTGGATTCTGCGTCATAATTATGAAAACGGCAATAAAATGGTGACTGCGTTCCAAGCCCAGCGCCAAGGAAAATCTGAATTAGTATGCTGTTAAGCTTTATAGGAGGTCAGTTAGATGCCAAGAAAAGGAATAACCATTTACGATTTATTAATATCTTGCCCTGGGGATGTTGTAGACTATTTAGGAATACTAAAAGAAAGTGTTGAAAGCTTTAATCGAGTCTTTGGTGTTTTAAATAATATTGAAGTAGTTACTAAACATTGGTCTACGGATAGTTACCCTGAATCAGGTAATAAACCACAAGAATTACTAAACAAACAATTTGTTAGAGATTGTGATGCGGCGGTTTCTATTTTTTGGACAAGGTTTGGGACAGAAACTGATAAATATGGTTCTGGGACAGAAGAGGAAATAGAAGAGATGCTGTCAGCAGACAAACAAGTTTTCATGTATTTTTTGGATGCTCCTATTAATCCTTCTGAAGTAGATGCGATTCAATATCAAAAAGTATTAGACTTTAGAGAAAAATATAAAGATAGAGGAGTATACGCTGTAGTTAAGGATAAGCATGATTTTCAACGCCAATTTACAAACCATTTATCATTATATTTTTTACCATTAATTTCAGGGAAAGTACATGCACCGAGTGAAATATTAAACCCCATTTTGACAATAAGAGATATAAATACATCATCAGATGAATATTGCTCACTCAATATGAATCATTTACTGAAATCGAAATTTATTAATGATAAAAAAGAAAAAATTGTAGAAAATATTAAAGTGCTGAACAATACTATTTTACCAAAAAAGAAGAGTGAAAAACATAATTTAATTGAAGGTAATTTAGAAGGTAAATATAATACTTATAAGAATCTACAGATTCCAAAACTAGATGGATACACTAATACTTTTAGAGGAATAACTGATTATGTAAAAGTTAGTGATAACTGGATAAATACTATTAATGATTTTGCATGTAAAAATGAAATAAAAATTGAGGAAGATTTTTGGAATGTAGGAAATTTAAAGAGTTATAAACTTCAATTTCAACTTCCTTTTAATAATAGTGGGCCTTCCTATGAGGGGACTGATGAGGAAAAAAAACGTTATACATTATTAGAAGATTTGTATTGGGAAATAGAAGTCTACAACGAATATAATAAATTCTTCAAATATATAGATAACATTGAAGTTGTAAAATTAATGATTTCAAATTCAGGTAAGACATATGATGAAGATATTGATATTAAAATAATCATACCTAAAGGTTATCTTCTAAAGCATCATGATTTACCATATCCAGGTATAAATATTATAAAGGAAGTACTGGACATGAAATTAATTGAATTAGTATTTTCAATTAAAGAGAGCGATTCTGTTAGTAACTATGGATATTATCAGATGGATAAACCGAACTTTAGAAACATTACTAACATTAACCCACTCCTAAGAAAGAGTATAACAGAGGAGTATGAAGATTACAAAATAGATTATCGAAATTCATTAAATTCGCTATTTTTATATAAAGAGTTCGAAAAATCAGAATCCGATATTTTAATGTTCGATATAAAGTATTTAAAACATAACTCTTCAATGGCTTTTCCTTCTGTATTGATGTTTAAAAATGTTCCGCAAACAATTGAATATGAAATTACTTCAAAGCATATACCTGAAGTTATAAAGGGAAAAATAGATTTAAAAAGTTCATAGATATCTGATAAAAAAGTTTTATTCACTCAGTAAATATGGGTTAGGAACACTAAAAGAAAGTGGAAATAGATGAGGTATGTATCAAAAGGGAGGATAATGTTCTTGAAATTATAGTATCACTATTGATACTGTTTTGATACTAAAAAACTCTAAAACCACAAAAAATAGGTATAAAAATAGCTGAAAACAGAAACTAAAAAATACTAATATAGAATTAAAGAAACAAATATACTATGGTAATTATTGAGTGGGAATAAGCATATTTTTTAAGAAACGCCTTGTTTTCAAGGGTTATATCCTGTTGGGGCGAATAATTGGGACAAAATTGGGTAAAGATTTCAAAAAGAATAGTCTTAATAATTGTTCTAAGTGACTTGCAATTGAATATAAAAAATGAGACCTTAGCTTAAGGGCATGTCAAATAAATCGACACGCCCACATTCTCACCCAAACCAGCATACAAGGGAAGAAATAGAGCTAATAAAGAGAATGCACCGCAGATATTCATTTGAAGGATTAGCCCAAGTGTATAGAAGCCTCATGGATGCCGGTTATACAAGAACATACCAATCCATGCAAAAACAACTGAGGAACCTGCGTTTAAAGCAGTCTGAAAAGAAAAAATACCCGAAGAGCAAGTACAAGACGATAAAAGGAGAATATCCGGGAGAATACGTGGAAGTTGATGTGAAATATGTCCCGTTGGAATGCATAGGATTTTCGAGCAGCCATGCCAGATATTACCAAATTACAGGAATAGACCTGTATAGCAGGAAAAGAATCATAAAACTGGTCAATGAGCTAAGTACATATGAAACATCAAAATTCCTGTACAGTCTGGAAAAAAGCATGGGATTTAAGATAAAAACGATACAAACAGATAATGGGAGAGAATTTTGTAACGATACAGATAAAGCTCAAAGTCTGTTCCAGATAGTGTTGGAAAGACTGGGAATAAGACACAAAAGGACAAGACCGTATTCCCCGTGGCAGAATGGAGTAGTTGAAAGAAGCCATAGAGTGGATAATGAAATATTCTACGCAAGGAGACGATTCTCAAGCGAAGAAGAAATGTATAAATCCTTTAAAAGGTATGCTGCCAGGACAAATAATATATGTCGTGCGATATTAAAGTTTAAAAGTCCCAATGAAGTATTCAAAGAGTATCTGTCCAGGGTTGCATAAAGAGTGTTAGGCTTAAAACTATTTTCTAAGAGTGTGACACAAATGTTTGATTATTCCAGACTGAAAGGTTGATAGACTTATATGCATCGAAAAAGAAGATGCAGATGATGCCTGTTAAGATCAATAATCAGAACTTTAAGTTTTCACAGGGAAGCATAATCAGCTTCAGAAAGCGATTATTGAAGAATTTGCACCCCGATTCGCATCAGATTCAGAATGTTTATATGTTGGGGATACTACAGAAAAAGATATTGGAAATCAATGAGATGACTAAGGATGTTATTGCAGGAAACATATTTGTAACGGCGTTTCTGGATTTTGGAACATATAAGAAATTTGCAGATTCACTGGCTTGGGATACAGAAGTGTAGATTGCGGATATGCCGGATCATGTGATCCATCTTAATGGCGATAGATTTATGGGGGGCGAGGAAATCGTTAAGATGAAAATATATAAGCATTACAATGATAAATTTCAGAATGTTTTATATAATGGTAATTGTCAAAAATTTTTTAGAGAGTTACCAGATGAATCAGTTGATTTAATAATAACTTCTCCGCCATATTGTATGGGAAAAGCATACGAAAATCCTACTGATGATATAGAAACGTTTAAGAAGCAACATATACAGATATTTCATGATATATACAGAATATTAAAACCAGGAGGCAGTATTTGTTGGCAGGTTGGGTATCATGTTTCGGAGTCATGTGTTATACCTTTGGATTTTATTGTTTATGGTTTATTTACAACATTGAGTCAAGACAAAAATCTTCCATTGATACTTAGAAATAGGATAATTTGGACTTTCGGTCATGGCTTAAATAGTGTCAAAAGATTTAGCGGAAGGCATGAAACTATTTTATGGTTTACAAAAGGCAAGCAGAAAACTTTTAACTTAGATTCCGTTCGTATTCCCCAAAAATATCCTGGCAAGAAATCTTATCGTGGACCTCATAAAGGAGAATTTAGCGGAAATCCACTTGGAAAAAATCCTTCAGATATTTGGGATATTCCTAATGTTAAGGCAAACCACATAGAAAAAACAAGTCATCCTTGTCAGTATCCTGTTGCTTTACCGCAACGCTTGATTAAGGCATTATCAGAGGAGCAAGCTGTAGTTTTAGATCCATTTATGGGGTTTCGTGTCATAATAATGACACAGGCAAATAGTCAAGTAAATACAAGGGTTTTAGAGCTTCTACCAAAGTTTAAAATCAAAAAAATGAATCGTTGGTGTGCTGTTTAGAGCAGTTATTATGAAAATAAATGTTGTAAACAGTACATCAGCATAAAGGAGGAACTCATATGTCTAAGGTGAAAAAAGAGACGATTGAAGCAAAAGGATTTGCTATTCAAATTTATACTGAAGACTTTCAAAACGACTATATAAGTCTAACGGATATTGCTAGATATAAAAGCGATGAACCAAGTGATGTAATTAAAAATTGGATGAGAAGAAAAGATACAATTGAATTTCTTGGTTTATGGGAAAGCTTAAACAACATGAATTTCAATTCGGTCGAATTCGACCGAATTAAATCGGAAGCTGGATATAATTCCTTTACACTGTCCCCTAAGAAATGGGTAGAAAAAACAGACGCAATCGGAATTATCTCAAAAGGAGGAAGATACGGTGGTGCATTTGCACATACAGATATTGCCTTTGAATTTGCTTCATGGATTTCTGCTGAATTTAAGATGTATGTAATTCAGGATTACAAAAGACTTAAGTCAGATGAAAACTCTAAGCTATCATTAGGTTGGAATTTGAATAGAGAAATTTCCAAGATTAACTACAAAATTCATACAGACGCAATCAAAGAATATCTCTTAAAAGATCTTACCAACGAACAGTTGTCTTACAAGTATGCAAGTGAAGCAGATATGCTCAATGTAGCCTTGTTTAACAAGAGAGCTAAACAGTGGCGTGAAGAAAATCCTGAGTTAAAGGGTAATATGAGAGACTATGCAAGTCTGAATGAATTACTTGTTCTTGCAAATATGGAAAGCTATAATGCAATTCTTATTGGTAAAGGTATGGATCAAAAAGAAAGAATGATAGAACTTAGAAAGCTTGCCAGAACTCAGCTGATGTCAATTGAAAAGTTGAACAATACAGGTATTAAGAGTTTAGAGGATAAATCAAAGAAATAGAGAGGTTGTTATGAGATGGGCATTGAAAATTATCTTATTTCCAATAATATTGATCTTGTTGATACTAATTGCTTTTCTAAAATTTATTATAAAAGTTAGTGGAATGATTTTAGGTATAATATCTTTCCTAGTATTTATTGGAGCAGTAGCTTGCTTTATACAAAAAGATATGGCAACAGGAATAGCAGCATTACTACTGGCATTCTTGATCAGTCCTTATGGGCTACCTAAAATTGCACTTTGGATCACAGCATATCTTGAAGTAGCGAAAGATACATTAAAGGAAATATAAGAGAGAGTTAAGACGATGGAATATAAATCTATCGTCTTTTTCTATGCCTAAATTTCAGAGAAAGGAGGCGATGATATGAGTATGTATTTATTTGATGAACAACCTATACTGGCTAATAAAGCATTAGCCAGAGAATTAGGCTTAAATGAAGCTCTTGTGCTTCAACAAATAAATTACTGGATTGAGATAAATAAGAAGTCTGGTAACAATTATCATGATGGCAAGTATTGGACATATAACTCCATACGAGCATGGCAAGAAAAAGATTTTGATTATTTAAGTGTTGATACAGTAAAGAGAACTTTTTCTAAGCTTGAAAAAGCGGGCTATCTTTTAGTTGGAAACTATAATAAAGATCCTAGAGATAAAACGAAGTGGTACACAATAAATGACAAGAAATTAGAAGAACTTTATCTTGAACTAAATCAAAGAAAACAAGAGAAAGAAAGAAAAATATTAGAACAAGTAAGTAAAAGTGCTATGCCTAATGCATTAGGGCAAAATGCACCAATGGAAGAGGGCAAAATCAACCAATGCAATGAGGCATTTAGCACCGATGCATTTGATGAAAATCTACCAGTGCATTATGGCAACTTGCATGAACCATTACCAGAGATTACTACAAATAATTCATCAAAGATTACTTCAGATATTTCTACAGAGAAGTCCTCCCACCTACCCATCTATGAAAGAGATCTGTTTTATTCAGGGGACGGAATGGAGGAAGGACGTAAACAAATAAAATCATATAAATCTTGTTTAGAAGAATTAAGAGAAAGCACAGGATACAACGAACATATGAAACTGGGCAATAAGATTATTGCTAAAACCTTTGATGAAATAATTAAAGTTTTAGCTGATGTTATGGTATTAAATGCGGAAGATACAGTCACAATAAATCAAACGAAATTACCAGCATATGTTGTTCAAGAGAGATTTAGAGAATTAGATTCTTCGCATATGGAGTATCTTGTAAATGCTTTATCAGAGAACGAATCAAAAATAAGAAATGTAAGAGCATTTATCTTAACGGCAGCATATAATGCACCAAGCAATATGGATGCCTATTATACAGCACTTGTTAGTTATGATATGAGGGAAGGAGGTTACTAATGATAAATGAAGAAATTTCTAATAGAGTAGTTAATATTGAAGTTAATGTCTTAAAGGCAACATATCAAGAAATCTTAAGCCAAGTAAAGAAGTTACAACAGAGATCAAAACAACATGGTGGCTTAGATAAACTTATCAAGGCTGAGGGAAATGAAGTCAAACTCAAAGATATGGTTAAGAAAGGTCAGCTTGAAGAAATCAATGTTAAAGATGGTGAATTAAAAGAACTAAAAAAAGAATTGAATAAACATGGTGTTAAATTCTCAGTGATGAAAGATAAGGAGACTGGGACACATTCAGTATTCTTCCAAGCAAAAGATACAAAAGTTATGAATAAAGCTTTTCAAAATGTGCTATCAAATATTGAGAAAAAAGAAAAAAATAAGGAGTCAATTCACAAGAACATAAAGAAATTTAAAGAACTAGCTAAAAATACTATTTCTAAGGATAAAGTCAAGAATAAACAAAAGGAGCAGAGCCTATGATAGATAAGATACTAAAAGACATCAAAGGCTTATTCAAAGTGCAAGATAAGGCAAAGTTTCTAAAACAGAACATTCCCTATCTTGCATTTTTCTATGTAGGCAATATCTTTTCTCATCATGTACGAGCCTATACTGGCGGCGATGTGATAGATAAAATCTTTCAAGGAATATTGGAACTTAACACCATGAGCTTACTGCCAAGTATTCATGTGGCTGATATTTTAATGGGCGTGGGAGTAGCAGCTTTAATTAAATTTATTGTCTATACCAAAGGTAAAAACGCAAAAAAGTTCAGACAGGGGAAAGAGTATGGCTCAGCAAGATGGGGAACGAGAAAAGATATAGAGCCGTATATGGATGAAAAGTTTCAAAATAATATCTTGCTTACTCAAACTGAGCGATTAACCATGAATGGCAGACCGGCAAATCCAAAGTATGCAAGAAATAAAAATGTTTTGGTTATAGGTGGTTCAGGCTCCGGAAAGACGAGATTTTATGTAAAACCGAACCTAATGCAAATGCACAGTAGCTATTGTGTTACAGATCCTAAGGGAACGATAGTCATTGAATGTGGTAAGATGCTTGAAGATAACGGTTATGAGATAAAAATCTTAAATACCATCAACTTCAAAAAGAGTATGAAGTATAATCCATTCGCCTACCTTAGAAGTGAAAAAGATATATTGAAACTGGTACAGACAATTATTGCAAATACCAAGGGAGAGGGTGAAAAAGCAGGCGAAGATTTTTGGGTGAAAGCCGAAAAACTCTACTATACTGCTCTTATTGGCTACATCTTCTATGAAGCTCCAAGAGAAGAAAAGAACTTTGCAACACTCCTTGATATGATAGATGCTTCAGAAGTCAGGGAAGATGATGAAACATATATGAATCCTATTGATAGGCTATTTGAAGCATTGGAAAAGAAAGAGCCTACGCACTTTGCAGTAAAGCAATATAAAAAGTACAAATTGGCTGCGGGAAAAACAGCAAAGTCTATTCTTATTTCATGTGGTGCAAGGCTTGCTCCATTTGATATTCAAGAACTACGGGACTTAATGAAAGAAGATGAACTTGAACTTGATACACTTGGAGATAGAAAGACAGCACTTTTTGTTATTATCTCTGATACAGATGATACCTTCAATTTTGTTGTATCTATTATGTACTCACAGCTATTTAACCTACTTTGTGATAAGGCAGATGACGAGTATGGAGGAAGATTACCCGTTCATGTAAGGTGCTTACTTGATGAGTTTGCAAACATCGGCTTAATTCCGAAGTTCGAGAAATTGATTGCAACAATCAGAAGTAGAGAGATTTCAGCAAGTATCATATTACAAGCACAATCTCAGCTAAAGGCAATTTACAAGGATAATGCAGATACGATTGTAGGCAACTGCGATAGCACTTTATTTCTTGGTGGAAAGGAAAAGACAACACTTAAAGAACTGTCTGAAACACTGGGTAAAGAAACCATAGATCTGTATAACACATCGGAAACAAGATCTAATGCTAATAGCTATGGACTGAATTACCAAAAGACAGGAAAAGAATTGATGAGCCAAGACGAGATAACAGTTATGGATGGTAGCAAGTGTATTTTTCAGCTTCGAGGTGTCAGACCATTTTTGTCAGATAAATTTGATATTACAAAGCACAAGAATTACAAGCTCCTTGAGGACTATGATAAAAAGAATGTGTTTGATATTGAAGACTATATCAAGAGAAAAGGAAAAGTTAAGTTTAATAGAAATACAGTAATTACAAGATTGTAATATTTTCTTTTATAGCTTTATGTGGCGTGGGTATATTTGGTATAATAAGATAAATTTGAATTTATGGGGGTGTGGCTATTTGAAGAACGGTAGACCTGATTTCAGAGATATAAAGTCATTTGAAGAATTTTCTAGATATTATTGGTACAGAGAGGAACTTTCAAAAATTTGCAAGTCACTTGGATTAGAATATAGAAGTACAAAGCAAGAACTGAATCATATCATAGAACAATATTTTATGGGAAATAGAATAGAGAAATCTCAGAGAAATGGAAACAAAAATCAAACAGAAGTTGTAACATTATGTACACCATTACTTGAATGTGCTTTTTCCTTTAATCAAAAATTTAGGGACTATTTTTCTGCAGTAACGGGTGTTAGTCCATTTAAGTTCAATGCCGATATGGCAACGGCATGGAGAAAAGTGAAAACAGAAAATAACTTAAACTTTACAATTCAAGATATGCTCAAAGTATATTATGGCGAGTCAGACTACGCTAAGTATGATAATTCAGCTTGTCAATGGAATCAATTCCTAAAGGACTTTTGCTCAGATGAATTTAGCAACTATTATTCTAACAAGTTAAAAGTTGCTGCTATTATATGGAAAGAAGTTAGAGACTCAAAAAATGAAAAAATTTATTCGAGACAACTCCTAAACGAATATGGAGATAAAATAGAGGAGTATCATAAATAAATCCTAGTTTGTCGAACTGAATATAAAGTATTAAAGACGATAGAAATAAAAAATCTATCGTTTTTTTTCATGCCTATTTTCAATTTATATTGCGATCAATAAATAGGGAAAACTCGCAAGAGTTGCTAACTAGTATTTCAAATGCCTCTCACTAATATATACACGACAAAATGCTAGTTCCCTTAAATATGTTACAGAAAGTAAAGGAGAAAAGATGATAAGGATAAGAAGCCCTACCTAATAGATAACTAAATATACAAATACTTGGTGATTGAAATTAACTTTTCAGTCGCTTTTTTAATTGGAGGAAAAAATGGATAAAGAAATGATTAATATCAATGCCAATCTGTTAAAAAAACCTACTTTTGGAACTTTTACAAGAGGTGATGAAGAGGTTCAAGTTGTAAATTTTGCTCTTTCGAAAGGATATGGAAAAGGTAGAGAGTATATCAACTGTGCAGCCTATGGCAATAAATCTGACGTGGCTAAGGAATTTTCAGAAGGTGATTTCATTCATGTGTATGGTTACTTCAACAAACGAACTAAAAATGGAAAGACATATAAGAATTTTGTAGTTATGTCTATGAACAAAATTGAAAAGAAAGAAGAAAACGAGGAGGAATAAATAATGGATTTTTTCGTACAAGCAGTTAATGTATTAAAGATTTTGGTAATGGCAGTAGGTGCTGGTCTTGGAGCATGGGGTGTTATTAACCTTATGGAGGGATATGGTAATGATAACCCTGGAGCAAAATCTCAGGGCATTAAGCAGCTAATGGCTGGTGGAGGCATCGTTCTAATCGGCTTAAAACTAATCCCATTACTTTCAAATGTATTGAAGTAAGGAGAGTAGCTTATGTTTGGTATTTTCGATAAGATAGAGGAATTTTTTAAAGAGCTTCTTCTCGGAGGTATCCAAGCAAATCTTGAGTCAATGTTTATCGACATTAATGATAAAGTCGGAGCAGTAGCAACCGATATAGGCAAGACACCAATGGGATGGAACTCAGAGGTATTTAACTTTATTAAGAGTATCAATGATAGTGTCATTATTCCAATTGCAGGTTTAATCATTACAGCAGTTTTATGTATTGAACTGATAAATATGGTTATGCAAAAGAATAATATGCACGATGTTGTATTCTATAAGAGAAGTTATTCCAATACAGAATAACCTCAAATATAAAATACGAAATATCAAGCCTATTTACGATTATTAAAATTAAATAACTGGAGAAAAGAATAATACGATTATCTTTTTCGTTTCCTAAAGCTGATACCTGAATTTTTAATTGCTGGGGATCTTTTAAGTAGTTTTCTAAAAGACTCCTTTTCATTTTCAGAAACTTTTTTATATCTTATCCCAAGTGAATTACAGAAAATCTCAATATATTTATCTATGTTATTTCCGGAAGATTTCATAATTTGATTGAGATTCTGCATGGATAAAATGTCGTCATCGTCGGGAATACTATCAATATCATGTTCATGATTTTTATGAATATCTTTTAGGATAGCATCCCAAGTTTTATGAGTAACATGACAAAAGAAGTCTTCTTCACTTATCTGTGCAGCTAAGAGAGTTTTTAATGGGACATCTTCTTCTATATCGGGATTTTGACTGATAATTTCAGTTCTGACATTTTCAAGAGAAGTGTTTAAGTCATTAAAACGCCTTGTAGCAATCCCATCAACAAAGATTTCCGTATCAGCCATAAGTTCTTTAAACTTATCGTGTGTAGCAATTTCACAAAGTAAGCGGTTATTGATAGCCTCGCTTTTTAATAAATCAACCATATCATCACTCAAATGTAGATCAGTAAGTTCTGTATTTGGGTGATTTTTATTTTCTGTAAGGCAAAGCAAATAGTCGGTAGAAACTTTATAAAACTGTGCAAGTGTAACTAAATTACCATGATTGATTTCCTTGTAATCATCATTTTCATAATTGCCTAATGCTGACTTTGAAATGCCGGTGAGTTTGGATAGTTCCTCTAAATTTAAATTATGTGCAACTCTTAAATCCTTTAAGCGTTCTTGTAAGGTTATTTTACATTTCATAACAGATAACCTCCTTGATACAAAATATTCTTAGTAGATATTATACCATATATTTCCACAATCGTGGAAAAACGAAAAAATAAGCCCTATTTCCAAGATTAAGGACATACGGGAAGAATAGCAAAAATACAATATCCTATCTACAGATGTTCTTTGAAAACTAAATGATCGGTCTGTAAGGATATGTATCTATGGGGAAGTAGGCGATGATATGAGCTTGCCAAGTAGGACAAAACGTCGCTGTGAGATTCAGGGATAGGAACTACATCAGGTGTAATCGACAAAAATATAGTAATTAAGAAACAGGGCTTGCAAAATAATAAAATATATGATATACTCATAACGAAAATATAAACAATAAGGAAAATAGGACCCTGTGTAAAAATACAACAAATAGAACGAACTAATGAGGTGGTTAAAATGGAATTATCAAAGGGAGAACTTACAGTAATGGAAATGCTGTGGAATGGAGAATGTTTAGATGAAAATGGAGAAATACAAGCATTAGAATTGTACAAGTTGCTGAATAAAAAATATGGTTTTGCAAAAACTTCTTGTTACACTTTTTTTGGAAGATTGCTTGAAAAAGGAGCAATTACAAGACGTTATCCAAAATATACTTTAAAACCGATTGTTTCAAGAGAAGAAGCATTAAAAGACCAACAGGAAGAAGCCATACAAAGATTGTTTCAAGGATCAATAATTAATGTATGTAGAGCGTTTTTAAGTGAAAAACAAGTAACGAAAGAAGAATTACAAGAAATGCGAGATTTAATTGATAGCTTCGATATAGAGGAAAAGTAATGGGATGATAGAATTTGTTGCAGTATCAGCATTAGAAAGAAGCATTAAAAGTATTTTCATAATCGCCCTTATACTTTTAGTTAGAAGAAAACTAAATATAAAAAGTATAAAATGGGCGAATATGATTTTATGGTCAATACTTTTTATCTATTTGATTTTCCCGTATTCAGTTTTGATAGAGATTGAAAATCCGAGCCGGTATGGAGTATTACAGTATATCATAGATCTGATATTGATAATAAGTGAATATATCAGAGCATTTGTGAAAGATTTCGGATACCTATTATCAAAAATTAATAGAGTGTTTGTCGCAAGTTTGTTTCTTGTTTATGTTATAAAACAGATTGTTAAACGTAATAAGGCAATGAAAAACTCTATTTCAGTGGAAAACGATAAGAGAGTAATAGATGTTCTTAATTTATTCAAGCTGAAAAGGAAAATAAATATACTTGTAAACGATAAGATAAAAGTTCCAATAACCTATGGAGTTATCCGACCTAAGATAATATTACAAAGCCATATATTAAAAGATGATGAATTATTGAAATATGTGCTAATCCATGAGCTTACACATATAAAAAAATTTGACATTGTATTTAGCCATATAAAAAATTTAATTGCTTGTATATATTGGTATAATCTATTTATTCTTATTGCTTCAAGATATATGGAAGATGATATTGAAGCCCTTTGTGATAAATTGGTTATTCAAAGAGTTGGAGATACTGTTAAGAACAGAAAAGAATACTGTTTATCTATGCTGAAACTCATAGAACAAAAAGAAAATACAAAGAGTGTGGTATTGAAATTACACCCAACAAAAGAAAGGATGATTATTATGAAAAAATGGAAGAAAGGATTTTCGGGAATTTGTGCATTCGCACTAGTAGCATCTTTATCTCTAACAGCATTTGCTGAAGTAAAAGCCGCTGAAACAGAGGAGATAATTTCAAGTGAAACACCACTTCAAAATAGGGTAAATGAAAATGGAAGAGTTGAAGAGATAGAGGATGAGGAATATAGCAGATTAAAACTTGAAGAGATATACTCTAATGAATTAAGGTCTGCAAATATTGATGATAGAACAACCTTGTCTGGATTAGGACATAAATATTATAAATTCAATATGGAATCTTGGACAGAACCTAATCATGATGGATTTACAGTAAAGATGAGCGAAATGTCATGCACAAGTGACTTAAACTATTCAATTATTATTCAAGAGAATGGCAAAGTAATATATCAAGAATACTTTAATCGAGCAGTAACATTAACAGTAAAAGCTTATCATAATAGTAGATTTAAAGTCACCATAGTTAATCAGTCGGTTAATCCATTGACATATAGAGTAAAAATCAATAGCTATATAAGATGAGCTTATATGAATTTTATCGTTTAAGAGAAAGGAGGAGGCTGTATGAATTATATGAATCCTAAAAGGTATAGAAACGGAGATGAAATTTGCCTCTCAGCAGGCAAAAATTAGTTGATTTGTATTTGAAAATTTGAAAAAAATTGTAGAAAGAGAGGATAATTTTTATGAAAAAATTTATAGCTGGATTGATGGCGATAAGCATGTTGATTGTACCAATACAATCAGCGTTTGCAGAAGAAAACAACAAGTTAGATTCTGTTAGTTCTACAGAAAAGGTTGAAAGTATCAAAACTGAATTTGGACAGATGTTTAAATTTGATGATTCTAGGACAATTTCTCTTAGGGGAATAACTAACAAAATGTTTATTGAGTTTGATTCACAGGAAGATGCACTTTACAAAATTAAAAATAGATGTTCTGATATCTTAGATAAGATAAAGGGACAATATAATCTTGATGATTTATCAGAGGCTAATTGGCAGGATTATTATGAGGGCTTGTATTCAATCATTGATGATGCAGGAGATATTTTAGATATTTCAGAAACAGATTATGAATATCGTTTTTTGAGAGCTTTCTTTGATATCTATGAAAATAAATTTAAAAATGATAAAGTAGATGAACTTTCTTCTGTAGATTTATCTTCAAGGGTTATAGATAATGGAGAAGAGAAAATTGCAAGTGAAGTCATTGCCAATAATCTACCATACCAATCTAATTTTTCAAAGGAATATTTTGAAAAATTAAATGTTTATGAAGATTATATATCTGACTCTGACAAAATAATTGAAGAAAAAAATAATTTAGAGTTAAGAGTAGCTATAGATGTTGAGTCAGCCGTGTCTTATGCATCTGCTCATGCTACTAGTCCAAATACACCTGACTATTATTATTTCAGTCATGGAGATTGCACAAACTTTGTTTCACAAATATTAGAAGCATCTGGAGTTAGCCAGGATGTATATGACAGTGTATACTCTGGTTGGTGGCATAAGTATAATCCTAATGCATGGGGGAACAAACATACATACTCAAGATCTTGGACTAAGGCAGATACTTTTGCGAGATATATGGGGGTCGTCTTAACAAGAACTAATCATAGAAATTTCAGTGCCAATGTTTTTAGAGGAAGTATCATTGCCGGTGATTGGCAAGATGATGGAGATTGGGAACATATGGCATTTGTAACTGCTGCGGATAATTATGTGGGCAGTTATGGATACTATGATTATAAAGTCGCTCAACACACTAACAATTACCATCTATGGACTAGTAATTCTGGTAATGGTTGGGAACATGCAGGTAGTGATGGTGGCAGATATGGTAGAATTCGTGACTAAAAAAATCATAAATTTTTTTGTTCGAATAATACCGTTATCCACATTATTTTTCACATGGGTTGATGTTTATGGTGTAAAGCAATATGAAGGTATCGTTTACGCATATAGCAATAAATTTACTTGTACTTTGGGCTTGGTAATTGTTCTTATAGAACTATTTCTTAAATTAGATTGGAAATATAAGATAGGGCTTAATTTAACAGGGAATTTGATTCTTTGGCTTCCATTATTCTATGCTGCGTTATATGAAACCAGTAATATAAATAATGTAACCGTTATGTATTATATAAGTATTGCTATTGTATGCTTATGTTATGTATTACAATTGAAGATGATTCATACAAGTAAATCATCTAAAGTTTGATTTTAAAAAGCGATTAGGAGTAAAATCTTAATCGTTTTTTTCTATGAAAAAGGTATTTAGCCTTTTTCATAGAAAAAATATGAATATGGAGGAAATGACAATAAAAGAATTAGAAAAAGCAATGGAACAATTAAAAAAAGAAAACAACAAAATTGAAAAGGCACAAAACAGAGCAAAGCAACTTAATCAAAGGATAAATAAACTCAAAAGAAGTGCAGAAACACAAAGGAAAATAAGGAAAGGTGGAGTGTTTGAAGCCTTTGAAAGAGAAATTACAGGCAGGCAGGAAGATACAAATAACGATTTAATCTATGCCTTTTTAGACTATGTACTGTCAGATAACAGGAACAGAGAAAAGTTAAAGGAACTTACGGAAATTCATATTAAAGATAAAGAGATTGATGTAGAAGAAACTAAAAATCCTGATGATGAAAATGACAAGTTAGACAATCAGAAAGTAGAAAACTCAGATGAAGATATGGAAGATGATTTTTTGGAAAATGAAGATTAAATAAGTGGCTTTTATGAAAATTAAATATGAAAATTGATGGTGCAAAGTGAAAAGTTTTTTAACACTTTGCTTTTTTGTTGATTTAGTAAATCTACAAAAAACAAAGTCCACAGGGGTTTAAGGGGGAGTAGCCCCCTTGAACAAATAAAAATGCTTTAGCGTTTTTATTTCCTTAGCGGAGCTAATAGCCTTCCGCAGGAACGCAAAGCACCGTAGTCAAACGGTGTATCTTTGCGCCCTTTGAAAAAGGGAGTGAAGATACCTTTCAACATCAGGATATTAAAATATGAAAATTAAATAATGGATAAAGATAAGCAGATGGAAAATTATTAAAGAAAATCTATCTGCTTTTCTTATGTCCAAATATAAGAAATGAAAGGAGTGATGATATTGGAGATAAAAAGTCTGCATACCCATGTAGATATCGTTACAAGGTCAAAGGGGCATAGCGTGATTGCAAAAGCTGCATATAATGCAAGAGATAAATTACAAGATGAATACTATGGAAAAACACACGACTATTCTAAAAAAACAGACCTTGTATTTTCAAAAATATTTCTGCCGGAACATATCCCAAAAGAATTTTCAAACAGAGAATACCTATGGAATGAAGTTGAGAAAATCGAAAAAAGTAAAAACTCACAACTTGCAAGAAATCTACTCTTTGAACTACCAAGAGAATTAAATGAACAGGACAGAATAAAGTTAATCAGCGAATTTATAGAAGAAAACTTTACTTCTAAAGGTATGATAGCGGACTGTAATATTCATAATCCTTTAGCAAGCGATCATGAAGAACAACCACACGCCCATATCTTGCTTACCCTTAGAGAAATGGATAGTGAGGGAAAATGGAAACCGAAATGCAGAAAAGAATATATCCTTGATGCAAACGGAGAAAAGATAAAACTGAAAAGCGGAAACTATAAATCAAGAAAAGTAAACTTAAACGATTGGAACGAACCGGACAAAGCAAAAGAGTGGAGAGAAAACTTTTCAAAGAAAGCAAACGAATATTTGGCAAGGAATAACATAGATAAAAGAATAGATCCACGTACCTTTGAAGAACAAGGCAGAGAAGAACTCCCGCAAATTCATTTAGGCACAGCAAGCTTCCAGATGGAGAAAAAAGGCATACAGACAGAGAGAGGAAATCATAACAGAAAAATCATAGCTTTAAATACTGAGTTAAAAAAATTAAAAGAAGAAATGGCAGAAATAAGCAGTTGGATTTTAAGTTTGCTAAATATGGTAAAAGAATTATTGAAAGGATTTTCTAAAGAAAAACAAGAAGAATATAAGTTAACTCCGGACCTTTTTGATGTTTATTCCTATCTTGAAACTTACTATAACATTCAAAAGGAACTATCTAAAAATTTAAGTTATGACAGCAGAATGAGAAAAGAACATTTTAACTCTAAAAAGTATGTCAAAGCCTTATCATATATGAGCAGCAATAACCTAAAGACAATCATAGATATACAGTGTAAAAAAGAGGAAGTAGCTGAAAAGCTAAAAGAAAATAAAGAAAGCATAGCGGACTGTAATAAGCGAATTAAGAACATAGAAACCCTAATCAAACAAGCGAAAATAATGAGAGAACATAAAACCGTCTATGATAGATACAAGGGAGCTGATAATTCTATCTTCAGTAAAATAGCAGGAGCAAGTAAAGAAGAATATTACAATTCCCATAAAGAAGAAATTGGTAAATATATTAGAGCAAAATCTATTCTAAAAAAATTAAGTGGAAGTGAAAAGATAGAAACAAAAAAATGGGAGAAAGAAAAAAGAGAGTTGCAGATAGATATAAATCATCTCACTTTCAATCAAAAATTTATAAAAGAGGAAGTAAGTCAAATAAACCATATCAAATATGTAGTTGGTGAAGTAAATAAAGACTTTGGAATAGATATAAATATTGAGATAGAAATAGCCTATAAAAAAGCTATTGCAAGAGGCGAAAAACCAAGCGTAAAAATGGCACTTGAGGAATTTCAAAGACAGATTAAAAAAGAGGATAGGCAAAAAGCATGGGCAAGAGAACATTACAGGAATAAAGACCATAGCCATAAGGAAACTGAGAGATAGAAAAAAGCCTATATTTTTGGTATAATTATATCAATTATACTTTGAAAATATGATGGAGAATTGCTTACAAGCTGTAAGCTAAATGAAAGAAAGAGAAAATGGCTACAAGTTGTAGCCCAAAAATATATTGGAGGTGCATTTTGTGGCAGAACAAAATAAGGAAATTGTAGTAATCAATGAAGATATGATTAAGAATAAGATTTACTATATAAGAAATCAAAAGGTTATGCTTGATTTTGAGTTAGCTGAAATCTATGGGTATACAACGACAAGATTTAACGAACAAGTAAAAAATAATTCGGAGAAATTTGATGATGATTTTATGTTCCAGCTGACGAAGTCAGAGTTTGAAAACTTGATATCGAAAAAATCGACATCAAGTTGGGGCGGTCGTAGAAAACTACCTTATGCTTTTACAGAACAGGGAATATATATGCTTATGACTGTATTAAGGGGAGAACTTGCAGTTAAACAGAGCAAGGCTTTAATACGAATGTTTAAGCAGATGAAAGACTTTATTATTGAAAATCAGGATTTTATCGGTTCAAAGGAATTGGTACAAATTGCCATTCAAACCAACCAAAACACAAACGATATTGCAGAAATAAAATCTCAAATGGCTACAAAAGAAGATTTGAAAAAGGTAATGGACAATTTTATAGACCCGGAAACATATAAACATTTCCTTTTGATGAACGGAGATAAGATAGAGGCTGATGTTGCCTATACAAAAATATATAAGTCAGCAAAGAAAAGCATTTATGTTATAGATAATTATATAGGACTTAAAACACTTGAACTTTTAAGAGCTGCAAGAGATAAAACTCAAATCATAGTATTTAGTGATAATGTTAAAAACAAGGATATGCTTACAAAAAATATCTTAAATGATTTTAGAAAAGATTATCCTAATATAGATCTGAAACTGAAGATAGCAGGTAAAAAATACCACGATAGATATATTGCAATAGACTATGGAACAGATAGCGAAGCCTTTTATCTTTGTGGAGCATCATCAAAGGACGCAGGAAATAAAATATCAAGCATTACTGAGATAGAAGAATCATCGAAAGATTTGTATCACATGATGTTTGGCAGAATGTTAAATAATAAAGACTTAAAAATTTAATATATAATTATGAAAAAATCATAGCAATATGCAAGGCGGTAGAAGTACAATCTATCGTCTTTTTTATTTGAAGGAAGGACGAAAATATGAGTAAAAACAAAAGATTATTACAGGAATGAGGAAAGATGAAGTCCTGAAATGGGATAACATCGTAAATAAGATAAGCAGACGCACTGTTTCGGTGCATAAGAGGAACGAAAGGAGAGAAAAATGGCAGATAAAAGAATGTTTTCACTAAAGATAGTGGATAGCGACTTATTTTTGGATATGCCACTAAGTAGCCAATGCCTATATTTTCATTTATCAATGAGGGCAGATGATGACGGCTTTGTGGATAATCCAAAGAAGATAATAAAAATCATAGGAGCAAATGAAGATGATTTGAAAATCCTAATAACAAAAGGTTTTGTAATTGTCTTTGAAAGAGGAATTATAGTTATCACCCATTGGAAGATAAATAACTATATCAGAAACGACAGACGAAAAGAAACCTTGTATATCAAAGAAAAAGAATGCTTATCAGAAACAGAAAATGGAGCATATATAAGGCTTGAAAATCTTGGTATACCAAATGACAACCACTTGTCAACCAAAAGTCAACCAATTGACAACCAATTGTCCGTCAATTGTCCGCATAGTATAGATAAGGGTAGATTAGATAAGGGTAGATTAGATAAGGGTAGATTAGATAAGGGGAGAGGAGATCAAGAAAACCAATCAGCCCCCTTTTCCTATTACGGAGAATATAAAAATGTTAAATTAACCGATGAAGAATACCAAAAACTACAAGATAAGTTGCAAGCTCATACAGATACTATGATTGAAAAACTGTCAAGGTATATCAAGAGTTCAGGGAAAGACTATAAAGACCACTATGTAACAATCCTTAATTGGTATGAACAGGACAAAGAAAAAATAACACAGAAAAATATTAAAAATGGAAGTTCTAAAACCTATTCAACTAACTATGAGGATAGCGACAGTTTATAAATGTCATATAACGAGGTGGAAAGGTGTTTTTAGAGCATTAAGACTAAAAGAAGTATCAGAGTATGCCTAAGATAAAAAACAAGCCTTAAAACGCAATCCACCACTTAATAGGAAAAAGGAGAATGAAAGCTATGAATAACAAAGATAATCAAAATATGATAACTACAAAAATTCAAGGTACAGACTTTATCTACAACAAAGAAACTCACTACGAAAAAGATGGACATATTTATTGCAAGACTTGTAATGAGAGAATAGACGGAAAGCCTATCCAAATGTTAAATAAATCAATGATTTTTAGAACAGCTTGTAAATGCGACAGAGATAGACGAGAACAGGACAAACAAAGAGAAAAACAGATTGAACAGGACAGACTTAGACAAAACTGCTTTATATCCAAAAATCAAATAGCCTACACCTTTGAAAATACTGATAAAGATACAGATAAAGAAATCATCAAAAAAGCTAAAAACTATGTAAAGCATTTTGAAGAAATGAGAAAGGACAATGTAGGATTACTTTTATTTGGAAATGTAGGAAGTGGAAAAACATTCCTAGCTTGTAGCATTGCAAATGAAATCATCACGGAGTATTCCTATACGGTTAAAATGCGAAACTTCGCACAGATACTAAATGACTTACAAAAAGGCGGCTTTAACCTTGACAGAAATGAATATATTGAGAAAATAACAAACCCTACACTTTTAATCCTTGATGATTTTGGAATAGAGAGAAACACAGAGTATGCCTTAGAGCAGATTTACAATGTAATCAACGCAAGATACCTAAAGGCAAGACCAACCATTATAACTACCAACCTTAATTTTAAGGATATGGAACAAGAACAGGAAGATATAATGCTTGGGAGGATATATTCAAGGATAATAGAAATGTGTTTACCTCTTAGGGTAACGGGACTTGATAGAAGAAAAATACAAAGCAAAGAAAAGCTGAAGAAAGCACAAAACTTAATAGATGAGTAAAGGCGGTTAGAAAGTAAAAAATTCTAATCACTTTTTTTATTGCAAGGGAAGGAGAATTTATGAATACTATACAAACAGAAAGCACAGATAATAAAAAGACTAAAGTAATTCAAAAAGAAATTGGAAACACAAAATACACAGTCAATATCTTCTGTAAGAAAAATGGAAAAGAGCTGAAAGATAAGATGAAATCAATCATCAAGCAGGAAGTTATAAAAAATAATGACAATTAACGGTGGAAAAAATTATGAAAAAGGAGTATAATACAAATATCGTAGGTAGGCTTGATAGACAGGAGGAAAATATGTCTATTCAAGCGAACAGAAAAACAGCTCTTTATTGTCGTTTATCAAGAGATGATGAACTTCAAGGAGAAAGTAATTCCATTACAAATCAAAAGAAGATTTTAAGCCAGTTTGCCAAGCAGAGTGGCTTTTTTCAGTATGAATTTTTCATTGATGACGGATATTCCGGAACGAATTTTGATAGACCTGAGTTTCAAAATATGATAACAAGGGTTGCAAACGGAGAAATAGGAACGGTAATTGTAAAAGACCTATCAAGATTTGGAAGAAATCATCTTCATGTAGGTATCTATACAACGGAGTTTTTTCCGAAGCATAATGTAAGGTTTATTGCCATAAATGATAATGTAGATACCTTTACTACCGATATGGAAACAGATATAAGTATTCCAATTAAAAATATTATCAATGAAATCTATGCAGTAGATACCAGTAGGAAGATTAAGGCGGTATATAGGGCGAAAGGACTTGAGGGAAAGCATACAGGAAGTCATGCCATTTACGGATATAAAAAAGACCCTGAAAATAAAGACAAATGGATTATTGATGAAGAAGCTGCAAAGGTTGTAAAGAGAATTTACTCTTTAGTAGTAAGCGGACTTGGACCTTATCAGATAGCAGATTTATTGTATAAAGAAAAGGTGTATTCTCCGTCATACTATATGGCAATGAATGGCTATGGGAATCGTATCAATAAAGAATTTGACACTCCTTATCGTTGGTGGGGAACAAGTATTTCGTGTATTGTACGGCGTGAAGAATACTTAGGTCATACTGTAAATTTTAAGACCATAAAGCCAAGTTTTAAGGATAAGAGGAGATATACCAATAAAAAAGAGAATTGGGCTATTTTTGAAAATACTCATGAAGCCATTGTAGATAAAGAAACATGGGATGTTGCAAATTCACTTCTAAATACGACAAGAAGGCAGTCAAGAGAGGGAACGGTAAATCCACTCACAGGTAAGCTGTTTTGTGGAGATTGTGGAGAAAAACTATATAATTCAAGAGGGATAAATTATAAGGATACAGGGCATTATAAAAAAGATGTCAGGTATGACAATTATATATGCTCAACCTATCAGAAACATAGAAATGAATGCTCTGCACATTACATCAGAACAAAAGTAGTCAGGGAGCTTATTTTAGAAGCCTTAAAAGATATTAGTAAATATATTGAGAACAATGAGGAAGAATTTAAAAATATCGTTATATCAGCAAGACTTGAAGAAAGAGAGAAAAGTCAAAAGGAAAATATAAAGAAATTAAAGGCGGATAAAAATAGGCTTGCTGTAATAGACAGGCTGTTTGTAAAGCTGTATGAGGATAATATAGGTGGCAGAATAAATGATGAAACTTTTAATAAGATTGCTGTGCAATATACAGAGGAACAAAAGACCTTAAACAGTGAGATATTGGAGCTTGAAGAAGTAACGGAGAAATTGCAATCCGTTAGTGATAATACAGAGCAGTTTATTAAAACCATCAAAAGTTTTACTGACTTTTCCATACTTACAACCTCAATGATAAATCAACTGATTGATAAGATTGTGATATATCAAAAGCAGAAACTCAAAAGGTATAAGTTTACACAAAGAATAGATATTTACTTTAATTTTATAGGTAGGTTTGAGATAGAAAAAGACGATGAAACAAAGGAAGATACCTATATAGAAAAAACAGAGGATAAAAAGTATATTCATAAAGACAGCAGATTTTTACCGATAACAGAATATCTGAAAGGGCAAGACAGAGAAATAGAGCTTGATTTTTCAAAGGTGGAAGAACTTATAGGCAGAAAACTTTGTAAATCAGCAAGGAAATATCCAAGCTATTGGTATGCAAGTGAAGATAGACCTATGGGAAATTCTATTTATAACGCAGGGTATGATATTGTAAAGGTAGATGTAAAAAAAGAAACAATAAGGCTTATAAATTATGACAAAAAAATATAGATGAGATTAGAGGTAACTACTACAAAATGGTGGTTATCTCTTTTTTATTTGTAAATATTTGAAAAACTTTGTTGACAAATATCGACCGATACAGATACCTTTGAGTTTTTTAAATACATGATAAAGATGTGGATAGCGGTATGGCTAGTATCTCATGCCTTTACATTCTCAATGGCAGTATTTGATGTTGCACAACACCTTGTAAATCAGGCGGCAGGAGTAATCAATACTTCTGCTGCCGTTTCAGGTGATCAAATTGTTCAGATGGTTGAGGGATTAAAAGACAAAGGACTTGGAGAACTGGTGATGATACTCTTTGAAACCTCGCTTGTTAAAGTTGCAATACAGGTTATGTCGGTAGTCATAATGCTAGTTGTCTATGGCAGAATGTTTGAGATATATGTTTACTGTTCAGTTTCAGCAATTCCATTTGCCACTATGGGAAATAAGGAGTGGGGACAAATTGGAACAAACTATATCAAAGGTCTATTTGCTATTGGGCTTCAAGGCTTATTCTTGATTATATGCTTGGGTATTTATGCAGTTTTAGTAAAGACGATAAAGATAACGGACATTCATGCAAGTACCTTTATGATATTAGGCTATGCATTACTTCTTGGTCTAATGATGCTAAAGAGTGGAACGCTTGCAAAGAGTGTATTAAACGCACATTAAGGAGGATTTTTAATGATAGAAGTAAAGAAAAAGTTGTTTCCTGTTTCAATTATTGCAGTAGGAATTGGAGCATTTGCTATCTCGATTTTTAACAGGAACAAATTAAAGAATTTAGAAGATGAAGTAAAAAGTACAAGAGATGATGTGAAATCTATTCTTTGTTATCAAGAGCAGAAAAATGCATTCATTGAGTCAGAATTAGAAGAGATGAGAAATGAAGTTGCTTCATGCTATGAACATTTTGAAGCATTTTCAAAGGAAAAAGAAGATGGGAGGTAAGCTATGGGCTATGTACCAATTCCCAAAGATTTAAAAAAGGTAAAAACAAAGGTAGCCTTTAACCTTACAAGAAGACAATTAATTGGATTTACACTTGCTGGACTGGTTGGTATACCAGTCTATTTATTTATGAGAAAGTTTATGCCAAATGATATAGCGATACTGTTTTTAATTGTATCAACGCTTCCAATCTTCTTTGTAACACTATTTGAAAAAGATGGACTTACCTTTGAGAAATATTTTAAGCACATATATCTACACAAGTTTTATCAACCACAGAAGCGAGTGAGAAAGGAGGTTTACCTTGAACAAGAAAAGAAAATTACAGCAAATTCAATTAGAAAAAAATCAAAAGGTATTAAAGGAAAACAAAAGAAACCTGAAAAAAGAAAAGCTGACTAAGCAGAAGAAAAAAGCTTCTCTAATCGACTTAATATTTAAGAAAGAGCCTAAGAGATATACTGTTGAAGACACAATACCTTATCTGAGAATGCTAAAAAGTGGAATATGCCAGCTTGATGAAAAGCACTATAATAAGTGTATTGCATTTCAGGATATAAACTATCAGCTTGCCTTAGAAGAAGATAAGGATTTGATTTTCAATCAATTTGCGAATGTCTTAAACTCTTTTGATCCAAGTGTAGATATTGAGTTTTCATATATCAATCAGCTTGGAAGAAATAATGAATTAAAAGCAGCTATTCAGATACCGGATAAAAATGATGGTTATGATGATATTCGATTAGAGTTTCGTGAGATGTTAAAAAGTCAGCTTGCAAAGGGAAATAATGGTTTAAAGAAATCGAAGTATATCACCTTTGGAGTTGAAGCGGATAGTTTGGAGCAAGCGACTGCAAAACTTGAGCGACTTGAGATTGATATATTATCAAATCTAAAGAGTATGGGAGTTCGTGCTGAGGGCTTAACTGGAGAAGAAAGATTAAAGGTATTGCATGATATTTTAAATCCAGATAAGCTCTTTTCTTTTTCCTATAAAGACTTAAAACCAAGAGAAAGTACAAAGACTGTTATTGCACCAGATTCTTTTAATTTTGTACCAAGTAAGTATTTTAAGTTTGGAAAATATATTGGAGCTGTTAGTCATCTTCAAATACTTGCAAGCGAGCTGTCGGATAGAATGCTTGCAGAATTTTTAGATATAGATGATAACATCAATATTTCTTTTCATATCAAGGCAGTTGAACAGACAGAAGCGATTAAGATGGTGAAAAGAAAAAATACAGATATTGATAAGATGAAGATTGAGGAAAATAAAAAGGCAGTTAGAAGTGGCTATGACATGGACATATTGCCAAGTGATTTAATTACCTATGGTGATAATATCAAGATGCTTTTAAAAGACCTTCAGACAAGAGATGAGCGTATGTTTATCGTAACGATTGTCTTTATGAATTTTGCAAAGACAGTACAAAAGCTAGATACGACTATTTCTCAGATTTCATCTATTGCAAGTAAGCATAATTGTAAGATTAAACGCTTAGATCATAGTCAAGAACAAGGTTTTATCAGTGTATTACCTCTTGGCGTAAATAAGATTGAAATAGATAGAGGGTTAACCTCATCATCTACAGCAGTCTTTTTACCATTTACAACAGAGGAGCTTTTCATAAACTCATCAAATAGCTTGTACTATGGATTAAATGCCTTAAGCCATAATCTTATTATGGCTGATAGAAAAATGCTTAAAAATCCAAATGGCTTAATTTTAGGTACGCCTGGTTCTGGTAAGTCATTTTCTGCAAAGCGTGAAATGGCAAATGCTATTCTTACAACCGATGATGATGTCATTATCTGTGATCCAGAGGGTGAATATGGCAATCTTGTTAAACAGTTTAAGGGAGAAGTCATAAAGGTTAGTGCAAAGAGTAAAGACTATCTTAATCCCCTAGATATAAATATGAATTATGGAGATGGAGATGCACCACTTAAGGATAAGGCAAATTTTATTATGTCTATGCTTGAACTTGTGGTTGGTGGTAGTGGACTTACAGCAGAAGAAAAGTCTGTTATAGATAGGTGCTTACCTAAGATTTACGAGAAATATTTTGAAAATCCAGTTCCAGAGAATATGCCTATACTTCAAGACCTTTACAATATGTTAAGAGGGCAAGAAGAAAAGGTGGGAAAGAAACTTGCAACAGAAATGGAAATCTATGTTTCAGGAAGTCTTAATGTCTTTAATCACAGGTCAAATGTTGACTTAAACAAGCAGCTCATTTGCTTTGATATTAAAGAACTTGGAACACAGCTTAAAAAGATAGGAATGCTTGTTATTCAAGATCAGGTGTGGAATAAGGTGTCGCAAAATAGAAACACAGGAAAAAGCACAAGATACTACATTGACGAGTTTCACTTGCTTTTAAAAGACGAGCAAACTTCTCAGTATTCTGTTGAAATTTGGAAGAGATTTAGAAAATGGGGCGGCATTCCAACAGGAATTACACAAAATGTCAAAGATCTACTTGCAAGTAAAGAAATTGAAAATATTTTTGACAATACGGATTTTATTCTAATGCTTAATCAAGCAACAGGTGATAGAGATTGGCTTGTTGTAAAGCTTAAAATCTCAAAGGATCAGGAAAAATTCGTTACCAATTCAAGAGCAGGTGAAGGTTTGATTTTCTTTGGAAACACCATTGTTCCATTTGTAGATAACTTCCCTAAAGACACAATCCTATATCAAAAGATGACTACAAAACCTGAAGAAGTGAGGTAGCGTCTTATGAGTAAAAAAAGAAAGCGAGATTTGAATGAAAAGTTAAGGGCAAGAGAAGAGAAAATCATCACAAAATCTGAAACAGATGATGTCCTAGATTATAAAAGAAAAACTGGAGATGATTACAGGGATAAGGTAGTTAAAGAAGAAAACAGGTTTCAAGATAAAATTCATGAGAAGATAAGTAAAAGAACGGATATTACTAGTGAAATAGAAACAAGTAACAAGAGCAAAAATGCTATAAAAAGAAATATTCGAAGTAACAGTTTTCAAGCCGAAGTAGCCAAGTCAGATTATCAAACAGAGGTTAAAGAAAATCGTATCTATGATCCTTTAGCAAAAGACCAAGATGGTGATGGTGTTATTGATAGATATGATAATGATTTTAGAGATAGCGATGTATCATATGAGCCTTTAGGTAATAAAAAATCCAAACTTCATGAAAAGCAGAAAAGGTCACTTAAAAGAAAGAACTATTCTGGTAAGCTCTTTACAAGAAAAGAGATGGATAAGAAAAAGGAAGATAACACTAAAGCTTCTAAAACTGGTAAAGAAGTCATCAGAGATAGGGAAAAGAAAAATCAGCTTTATAAAAGGTATAACAAAGAAACCTTAGTCGGTGGAAGTGTGATTGGAGCCGCAAAACTTGGTGAGGTTACAAGTGCTTATCTATCATCTGGTAGTGATGAAAATGCATCTGTTGAAGCTGCTGAAAAAGGCTTAGGAAGTTCCTCTAAACTTATTCATGGCGTAAAAAATTATTCGGATAAGAGAAAAAGTAAGAAGATATATGATTTAGAAAAGAGCAATAGGAAAATCAAAAGTAGAAAGTCCAAGCTTGAGTTTAGAAAGAGCATGGACGAGGTTGAGAAGACCGACCAATATAAAAAAGCAAATGCTTATAAGAAGTTTCAAAAGAAGAAACAGATGAAGTCAGCTATCTATAAACAAAAGAAGACAAGAATTAGAGATAGAGTTAAAAAGACACTGATGGATACATTCAAGGTATCTAAAGACTTCATCATAAGAAAAGCAAAAGTGGCAGCAATAGTAGTAGCTGCCATAATTATTTTTGGAACTTTTGTATTTAACTTTGCAAGCATGACAATGGGTGGATTTGCTAATTCTACGAGCAGTGTTTTAACAACATCATATTTATCAAGACCAAATGTTTTAACTGAGATTAACCAAAGTTTTTCAAACAAGGAGAATGACTTATATAGCGAGCTTGAAAATGTAGAAAAGAATAATCCCAGATACGATGAATATATCGTAAGAAAAAATGGAGATATTGGTCATAATGTTCATGAACTTTTATCCTATATCACTTCAAGATATGGTGAAGTAAAGAGTTTATCTGAAGTTAGTAATATTTTAGATGACTTATTTAAGACTATGTACCATGTCGATTATAAAGAGGAAATAGAGATAAGGTATAAGACTGTAACTGGAACTTACACTGATGAAGAGGGGAACGAATATACCGAGAGCCATGAAGAACCTTATGAGTATAGAAAGCTCATTGTTACTTTAAGTAAAAGAGAAATGGATAGCGTGGTTCGAGAAGTCTTCGTTAAGTATCCAGACAATTTAAAGCATTATGAAGCACTATTCCTTGCACAGGGGAATATGGGCGAAATGTTTGGCAACACGAATCTCATTACTGCAAATGGTGGCATAGGTGGAGGAAAAGAATACGAAGCATCGTCTGATGTTCAAAAGAAAATTGTAAATGCAGCATATATTACTCCATCACCTGGAGCAGGTTGGTGTGCAATGTGGGTTTCTCAGGTTTATCAAAATGCAGGTCTTGGATATATCGGAGGTAATGCTAATGATATGTACCGAAACCATACATTTACTTCTGATAGATCAAAGTTAAAAGTAGGAATGCTTGTAGCAGTTGAAAGTAGCAGTAGTGGTGGACAAGCCGGACTTACTTATGGTCATGTCGGAATTTATATTGGTGATGGTAAGGTAATGGATAATATCGGAGTAGTTAGGGTAACAACCTTAGATGATTGGATTGCAACATTCTGTAAACACCATCCAGTAGGATTTGGATTTCCACCAAACGTACAAAGATAGAAGGGAGTGGAAAATGTGAATAGGGAACTGAATACTGTTAATAAAAAAATTCAAAAGTTATTAGATAAGAAGGTTCAGATCGATAAAGATTTAGAGCCTTTATTTATTCGTAAAGATGAACTATTAGACCAGGAGTATGTAGTGATTTGTAGAGAGAACAATATCACTCTTGAAGAATTAGTGAAGATGTTCAAAGAGAAAAAAGAAAAGGAGAAATATAGTAATGAAAAGCAAATTGAAGAATAAGAAAGTATTGGCCGCACTTATTGGAGCAGCGTTACTTTTGGTTTCAATTATAGGTGTGATGACTGTAAATAAGCAGATTGTATTTGCAAAAGATGGAACTGTACTTTCAATGCTTAATCCGATTGAAGCTCTTGCAGAAACGGAAGAGAAATTTGAAGTAAAGATTAAGTATGTATTTTCAGACGAGAAAGTATTTAAGGAAGAAGTTGTAAAGGCAGATAAAGGACAAATCCTTGATAGTGGTGATTTGCCAATGTTACCTGACGATATGAAATTCATTGATGATTTTCTTTATTATGGAGTAAAAGGCGATGGGAAAGATGAGATTATCCGTAAGGTAGAAAAGATTGTAAAAGATGAAGCAACTCAGACTGAAAATGATAAAGATAAAGAAAAGAAGTCTGATGAAGCAAAACAGGATAAAGCCACTCAAACAGAAGAGCCTAAGAAAGATTCATCAACTCAAACTGATATTACTAAAAATGATTTAGATAAGATGGATAAGGAGTCTAAGGACTTAAAAGAAAAGGTAGATAATCTTAGCAAGGAACTTAAGGATAAAGATAAGTTAAGTGATAAGCAAAAAGATAAAATCAAAAATCTTGAAGATGAAATTGAAGCTTTGGAAAAGAAAATCAAAAAGGACAAGGACTCTGTTGATTCATCGAAAGAAAATATTGAGCTTAAAAAATCTATTGAAGAGTTAGAAAAGAAGACTAAGGAACTACAGGAAAAGCTCAATTCTATGAATAAGATAGGGACTAATTCTAATTCAACTATCTCAAATCCAGTACCGAAAAATAACGAATCTTTTAGCAAATTTATTCCAAGCACACCTATAAATACAGGAAAAGGTAGCGATGCTTCTGGTAATGCTTCAACGCCAACATCTAAAATAGAAAATAAGGTAGAAACTAAGTCGGATAAAAAAGAGGAGAGACAGGAAATACGTTATCCGAATAAGCTAACACCTAAACAAACTTCAAGTAATGGAGATACGTCTTCTATGGATGGAACAAGCAAGTCAGCAAATACCAATAAAGGAGTAGCGTCAGCACCGTCAAAAGCAAGAGGAACCGTTACAGAGAATAAGGATAATGCAAACAAAGATTATCCAATTCACCACAACGATGGTAAAGATAATAAGTCTACGGATATGTATTCAGCAGACGCAAGACAGTTTGTAACTTTTACAACTAAAAATGGAAAGACTTTTCATCTAATCATTAATCATGATGAAGATAGCGAGAATGTAATGCTTTTAACAGAAGTTTCAGAAGATGATTTGTTAAATATGGTTGAAAAGAAAGAAACACAAAAGGAGATTGTAAAGGAAGATCAAATAAAAGAAGAGCCTAAACCAGTGAAAAAAGATGAAAGTAGTAATATGGGAACATACTTAATTCTGATTCTTGTAGTAGCTGGAGCATTAGGTGCAGGTTATTACTTTAAGGTTGTTAAAAAGAAAGAGAATGAAGAACTTGAAGCATTAGAAGATGATGACGATGATTTTTTCTCAGAAGCTGATGAAAGTGAAGAAACATCAGAAATAGAGGTTGAAGAAATCGAAGAAGATGAAGAATAAAATGCATCATAAATTATATGATTTTGGGTGCAAGTTAAAGGCGAGGGAGTATTATCTTTCGCCTTATTTTATTTGAAAGATTGGAGATAATATGGATTTAGTTATTGCAGAAAAACCAAGTGTAGCTATATCAATTGCAAAGGTGATAGGAGCTACAAAAAAGAAAGATGGATACTATGAGGGAAGTGGATATAGGGTATCATGGTGCGTAGGTCATCTGATTCAGATGGCAAATCCCGATAGCTATGATGAAAAGTATGCTAAGTGGAATATGGAAGATTTACCGATTGTTCCAAGTGAGTATAAGTATGAGGTTTCAAAATCTACTAAGAAACAATTTAGTGTCTTGAAGAAACTATTGAATGATAAAGAAATAGAGAATGTAATAAATGCTTGTGATGCTGGTCGTGAAGGAGAAAGCATTTTTAGACTTGTCTATAATCAAGCAAATTGTAAAAAGAAGATGAAACGACTTTGGATTTCATCAATGGAAGATAGTGCAATTAAAGATGGTTTCAATAACTTAAAAGATGGAAGTTACTACGATGATTTATTTGAATCCGCCAAGGCAAGAGCGATTGCAGATTGGCTAGTCGGGATGAATATTAGTAGGCTTTATTCTTGCCTGTATAAGCAAAATTATAGTGTGGGAAGAGTACAAACACCTACACTTGCAATGATTGTAAATAGGGATGATGAAATCAGTAATTTCAAGAAAGAAAAATATTATACAGTTGAGCTTTCTTTAGATAAATTTTCACTTTCTACAGACAGAATTGATGACAAGACTACCACAGAGCAGCTTATCAATTTAGTAGGTAATTCCATAGAAATTACTGATGTCTTTCAAAAAGAAAAGATAACAAAACCTGAGTTACCTTTTGACCTTACAACACTTCAAAGAGAATGCAACAAGTATTTTGGATATAGTGCGAAACAGACACTTGATTATGCTCAAAGTCTTTATGAGAAGAAGTTTATAACATATCCAAGAACTGATAGTAGATGCCTGACTGAAGATATGATTACAAGCGTCATTAATAATATCTTAGGCAAGAATGACTTTGATACTGAAAGAATTAAGATAGTGTTTAATTCTAAAAAAGTTACGGATCACCATGCGATTATACCAACAATCAGCTCATTAAAAGAAGATATTTCAACTCTTCCAGAAAGTGAAGCAAAGGTATATAGACTTATAACAAATAAACTTCACGCAAGTGTTGGATACCCTTTAGTAGAAAATACTACAAAAATTGTTGCTGAGTTTGATGGTTTTGAATTTAGTAGTAGTGGCAAAGTGATTATTGATGAGGGATTCACTAAGTATTTAAAAGAATATAAAACTAAGAAAACTGAAGATACATTACTACCAGGTGTAAAGGTAGGCGAAGTATTTGAGATAAGAAATAAAGAAGTAAAAGAGAAATATACATCACCACCTAAGCATTTTACGGAAGATACACTTTTAAAGGCTATGGAAGTAGCGGGTAATGACGCCTTAGAAAAAGGCATTGAGGTAGAAAGAAAAGGACTTGGTACACCGGCAACTCGTGCAGGTATTATTGAAAACTTGATTTTCAAAGGTTTTATCGAAAGAGATAAAAAGAATCTAATTGCAACCAATAAAGGAATTAGTTTGGTGACTATTGTTTCAGATACTCTTAAATCGGCAGAAACTACTGCTGAATGGGAAATGAAACTATCTGATATTGCTAATGGAAAGGCGAATAAGGATGATTTCTTAAAATGTATTGAGAATGAAATAAGAGAAACAGTAGGGATATATCGTAAATAATTTTTGGGGGAATGAGAGCTAATCTTGTTCCCTTATTTTATTGGAGGTGATTAAAATAGATGAGCTAAATGTATTAGAACTGTTTGGTGGTATAGGTGCCATTAGAAAAGCTTTAATAAGGCAAAAAATATCTCATAAGACGGTGGATTATGTAGAGATAGATAAGAATTGTGTTAAAAGTTATAATGCACTTTATGGCGAAGAATTTGAGCCTAAGAGTATAGTAGATTATCATCCGCCAGATGAAAAAATAGATTTACTAATGCATGGTAGTCCATGTCAAGATTTTAGTCGAAGTGGCTTAAAGAAAGGTGGCACAAAAGGTAGCGGTACAAGAAGTAGTCTTCTTTTTGAAACAATACGAATAATAGAAGAAATGAATATAAAGCCCAAGGTTGTGCTTTGGGAAAATGTAAAGGGAGTTCTCGATAGAAATTTGAGAACTTCCTTTTTTCATTACTTAAAAGAAATGGAGAGACTAGGATATGAGAACAAATATGAAATTCTAAATGCTATGGAGTTTGGAATACCACAGAAAAGAGAGCGTATCTTTGTTGTAAGCATCTTGGGGAATAATTCTTTTGATTTTGCCAAGCTCGAAAAAACACAAGCAAGGGATATATCTGAATTTCTTGAGAAAGACGCTTCAAATCTTTATGAAGTAAGGCAAGAGTCAATGCTTCGATATATAAGAGGAAAACCTAAGAATAATAATTTTAGAGGAAGACTTAAAGTGATAGATAAGTTTGCCTACACCATTTCCACCAAGCAAGTGCGTATTCCTAACTCAGGAATTATTGATTTAAGTAATGGTAAATATAGATATTTAACTGAGCGAGAGTGTTTTAGACTTATGGGATTTGATGATGAAAACTTTAATAGGCTAAAAGCTATTTATCCAGGAAGAAAAGGGAAATTATCGTCAATACTATATAAACAAGCTGGAAATAGCATTGTCGTGAATGTGTTAGAAGCAATATTAAGAGAAATTTTGAAGAACTAGGAGGTAAAGATGAGGACGAATGATTTTTACAACATAATTGAGCTTGTAAAAAGAGATGTTTTAGATAGTGAAAGAGAATATCTAAAACTCTTAAAGGTCATTGGAAATAATCAAAGATATGACTTTTTAAGTCAACTTAGTATCTATGATAAAAATCCCAATGCAACTGCTTGTGCAAGCTTTGATATGTGGAGAGAAAGATTTAATCGAACTGTTATGAGAGGGCAAAAAGGGATACCTATTCTAAATGACAGTAATGCTTTCCAAAAGGTAGGATATATCTTCGATATTAGTCAGACGGTATCGATGGATAGAAATGTTAATGAAGTGGAACTATGGTCTTTTGATAGAGAAAAGCATGAAAATGCATTAAAAGATATGATTGAGCTGCAAGGGTATGATTCAAGTGAAAACCTATCAGAGAATCTATATTCTCTTAGCAGAATATACGCAGATGAAAGCATATATGAGCTTGCAAATAATCTGAGGATTGCTGATGAAGATAGAAACTCATTTATAAATTTTATGAGAAATTCTATTAGCTTTGCAATTTCAAATAGATTTAATCTGGATTATCATATTCCAATGGATAACTTACAAGAAAATTTTAAGTACCTAGATAGAATTTCTTTAATGAGTGTTGGTAACTGTATTTCCAATGCTTGTAGCAATATTATTGAAGCTACGATGGTTAGAACAAGAAATTTATCTGTGGGTAGAGACCTGACAAAGAGTATAGGTGCCGATTATAATAAGCTTAATGAAAATAATAAAGAATTAGGAGGTATGGCGAATGCTATTCGATCAAATGACGAAAGAGATGATAATGACGGAAACCGAATTTTCAGAGCTGGAGAATACAGACGAGATAATTTTGATAATCAAGGAGAAGACTTTGAACAAACTGGAGGAAGAGAAGAAATTCATGGAAGAATTTCCGAATCCAATTTACGCAGTGATGAGATTGGACTTTCTAACAGAGAGCAGCGAGGAGAAACACTATCAAATGCTAATAGACCTTTACAAAGAGAAGAGCCTAGTGAAACACTTGATGGAAGTTCAAAAGAGAGCCATAGACTTTATGAGGAAGGAAAAGCCGAATATGATGGAAGCTTGGAAAATAGAGAGCGAAACGAATCCAAAATACAAGGCAATGATTTCAGCCTTGAAAGAGATGACAATCAAGGAAATAGTGGAAGCTTAGAAAATAGCATTGAAAAAACAAACGAGGGAGCAGAAAATGCTTCCTTTTTCTATTCTAAAGAAGATCCATACAATTTAATGACTGATGAAATGCTTGAGCGTGTTCCAAAACTTTATGACCAAGAACACACTGATCTGGCAGATACTCAGGTTCATGCAGCATATATCATTCCATTTAGAAGCAATTGGACATGGTATATGACGGAATATGATAGGGAAACAGGAGATGCATTTGGTCTTGCTTTAGGAATTGAACCAGAGTGGGGATATTTTAACATCCGTGAGCTTGAAGAACTAAATGCTCAAAGACTTATTTTAGAAGATTTCCCAAAGACTTTTAGAGAGCTTAAAGACAGAGAATTAAAAAAGCAGATGGATGAACATGAACTTCAAATGGTATTTAATGGAGAACTTAGTTTTGAAAATGAGGTAATTCCTAAAGAAGCTACCAGTAAAATAACAGATGAATTTGAAGAAGAATTAAGTCCTAATTTTGCTGAAGAAGTTGGCTCTATTATGGAAGAATACGAAGTCCCAAGAGATGTTGCAATTAGCAGACTTGCCACTAGTAAATTAGAAGAAGCTCTTCAAGGAACAAACATTGGGATTGATGATTTTAATTTTGAACAATTAGAACAGATTATGAGTGCTATAAAAGAGTATGACTTTTATGGAAATGAAATTACTGAGATTGCAGATCCTAAACTTCCTGTATGGAAGATGGAACATTTAAAATGGCTTATTGATGATTGGAACAAAGGTCTGGATGGTGTTACATCAGAAAAGATAAAATATCTGAAAGAGTTAGACATTGAACTTGCTAAGTTTAATGTGCTTAAAGGTTATCTAATGAATGATGAAGTAAGCATAAGTCAAATTGAAGAATTTAAGGATAACATTGACTTTGTTACGATGAGTGAGTTTGTTGATAGTCTTAAAGATTACGCATATAACAATCAGAATGAGAAAGTAGCAGTTAAAGTCGGCAATGAATTTATACTTGCAAGTAAACAAGATAGCTTTGCCATCAGCCTTGAAGAGACTGGAAGAAAAGTGAAAGTTGAAAGAATAGAGTATCCACTTCATCGTGGCACTACTTTTAAGGAAAGTACGAAAGTCGATAAGCTCATTGATAGCGGAAAATATAAGGCTCTTGAAATTTCTGAATATGCTTTAGATGAAAAAGAAGCTGAAAATACGCAAATGAAAGAGCCACAAACAAGGCAGGAAACACTTTTTGATTATCTAAACCAAGCGGATAGTAATGTAGATAATATCAATGAAAAGCCCCTTGATTTATCCATCGGAAAAACTGTATATATGGATCACGAAGCATATAGGATTGATTCAGAGATTACTTTTAATAACATTTTACAAAAGAATGATTTAAGACTTGCACCACTTAGAAAAGGTAACTTTATGATGCCGATTGTGAGTTTTGCTGATGATAAGGAGCTTTTAGAAAAAATCTCTTTTGATAGACCAAAACTTATGGTTGGAGATGAAGTTCAATATAAGAATAAGGACTTTACCATTACAAGATTTGATGACACGGGAAAGGGTCTAAAGACAGTAACCATAAAGGATAATGTGGAATATCTTGGCGGAATGATTACAGGTTCAGAAGTTATTGCCTACAGACAAGATAGCGATTTAGATAGACTTTTCGGTTTAGAAGAAACAACAAGAATTAGTGAAAAGACAAAAGCTTCAAACTTTAAAATCACAAAAGAAACACTACCTGAAAAGTTGTCGCCAAGTGAGAGGTTAAACAATAATCTTGAAGCAATCTCTATGCTTAACAGAGTGGAGAGCGGAGAACTAGAGCTTGATATTACAGCTCAGGAAGTTTTAGCAAAATATGTAGGTTGGGGTGGACTATCTGATGTCTTTGATGAAAGTAAAGACGGTCAATGGAAAGAAGCAAGAGCTTTCTTAAAAGAAAACTTAACATTACCAGAATATGAGACTGCTAAGGAATCTACATTAACAGCTTTTTATACGCCTAAAATTATAATTGATGGAGTATATAAGACACTTTCAGAAATGGGATTTAAGAATGGAAATATTTTAGAACCATCGATGGGCGTAGGTAATTTTATCGGTAATCTTCCAGATGAAATGAGCAAGTCAAAGTTTTATGGCATTGAGCTTGATTCTGTTAGTGGTAGAATTGCAAAACTTCTTTATCCTGAAAGTGATGTGCAAGTTAAAGGCTTTGAAGAGACAAGTTTTTCAAATAACTTCTTTGATGTAGCAATTGGTAATGTTCCGTTTGGCGAATTTAAGGTTAATGATAGGGAATACAATCGTAATAACTTTCTAATTCATGACTATTTCTTTGCTAAATCTATTGATAAGGTGAGAAATGGTGGTGTTATAGCATTTGTCACATCATCTGGAACTATGGATAAGAAAGACGAAAGTATCCGTAAATATATAAATGCAAGAGCAGAATTTTTAGGTGCAATAAGACTTCCTAACGATACCTTTAAGGGTGTTGCCGGTACAGAAGTAACTTCAGATATTATATTCCTGAAGAAAAGAGATAGTGTACTTGAGCGTGATGATGACTGGGTTCATTTAGCGGAAGATGAAAATGGTCTTGTATATAATAAATATTTTGTAGACCATCCAGAACAAGTTCTTGGAAACATGAGAGAAGTAAGTGGAAGATTTGGAAAAACTCTTACTTGTGAGCCAATAGCATTTTTACCTCATGAAATAAATACGTCTTCTTTAAAAGATCGTATTGAAGCTGCAGGTGAAAGAATATCAAAAGATGCGAAGTATGAAGAGATAGAGTTATTAGATGATGAAGTAACAGCAATCCCAGCAACAGATGATGTAAAAAACTTTTCCTACGCAATCATAGATGAGGAGGTATATTACAGGGAAAATTCACTTTTTGTTAAGAAAGAAGTATCGGACAAAAACAAGGAAAAGATTAAGGATTATCTCGAATTAAATGACGCACTAAAGGATGTAATATACAAGCAAAAAGAAGATTTTAGTGAAGCTGAAATTAAAGAGTCTCAGGATAAATTAAACGCTGTTTATGATAACTTTTCTAAGAAACATGGTTTTGTTAATAATTTAAGTAACACCAGAGCTTTAAGAGAGGATAGTAACTTCCCACTGGTATCTTCTATCGAGATACTTGATGAAGAAGAAAACTTCAAGGCAAAAGGCGATATTTTTTCTAAACGAACTATCACAAAAGCGAAAGTTATTGACCATGTGGATTCTTCACTTGAAGCATTGGTACTATCTATTTCACAAAAAGGTTATGTAGATTTTGATTACATGACAAATCTAACGGATAAGGATAGAAACACTCTTATAGAAGAACTTAGAGGAGAAATCTTTTTAAACATTAGGGAAGAGAATGTTAGTTTTAATCAGAAGCTTTCTTTTGACTTGGGAGATGGGGATTTACCATTTGCTTGTAGCGATGAAACTAACTCCTTTAAGTATACCTATGTAACGAAAGATGAATACTTAAGTGGAAATATTAGAGAAAAAATAGGTGTTGTAGATAGCTATATCAATAGGTTGCGACAAGCAGAACGAATACTTTCAGAAGAAAGTGAAAACGAAAGGGAAACACTTGTAAACGAACTAAGCAGACTGGAATATCAAAAAGCAGAACTTCAAAGAGTAATGCCAAAAGAACTTGAAGCCAGTGAAATCAATGTAAGGCTTGGTGCAACATGGATTCCACCTAAAGATATTGAAAGATTCATATTTGAAACATTAAAAACTCCAGGATATGCAAGATGGGATATTAAAGTCAAATTTTCACATTTAACCAGTGAATGGAATGTTGAGGGTAAGAGCAAAGACAGGGGAAATGACCTAGCAGAAATGACTTATGGCACAAACAGAGTAAGTGCCTATAAGCTTATTGAAGATGCTTTAAACCTAAAAGAAACAAAGGTGTTTGACCAAATTATTAATCTAGATGGTTCAAAGACTTCGGTACTAAATAAAAAAGAAACTATGCTTGCAGGACAGAAACAAGAGCTTATAAAAGAAGAGTTTAAGAATTGGATATTTAACGATCAGGATAGAAGAAATAGACTTGTAAAAGCCTATAATGAAAAATTTAATTCTATTCGTAATCGAGAATATGACGGATCTAATTTAAGTTTTGATGGAATGAGTACAGATATTTCGCTTCGCCCACATCAAAAGAACGCAATTGCAAGAATACTTTATGGTGGTAATAGCTTGCTTGCCCATGTAGTAGGAGCCGGCAAGACTTTTGAAATGGTGGCAAGCTCAATGGAAGCAAAGAAACTTGGAATGTGTACTAAGTCATTATTTGTTGTGCCAAATCATCTTACAGGGCAAATTGGTCGTGAATTTATGCAACTATACCCATCAGCTAATATTATGGTGGCTGATAAAAAAGACTTTGAGCCAAAGAATCGAAAGAGATTTATAGGGAAAATTGCAACAGGTGAATATGATGCAGTTATTATTGGGCATAGTCAGTTTGAAAAAATTCCAATGTCTAAGGAATATCAACAAAAGCACATTCAAGACCAGATTGATGAGATTATCAATTATGTAGAAGAGTATAAGCATGACAGAAATCAAAATTTTACAGTAAAAGAGCTTCAAAAGACCAGAAAAAAACTAGAAACAAGACTTGAAAAGTTAAATGATGATTTCAAAAAGGATGATGTTATTACTTTTGAAGAGCTTGGCGTAGATAAGCTGATTGTTGATGAAGCTCATAATTATAAGAACCTATATCTTTATACAAAAATGAGAAATGTTGCAGGTATTGGGCAATCTGAAGCTTTTAAATCATCGGATATGTTTATGAAATGTCGATACATGGATGAAATGACTGGTGGCAAAGGAATTGTATTTGCTACAGGTACTCCAGTATCGAATTCAATGACAGAGCTTTATACTATGCAAAGATATTTACAGTACGACACTTTAAAAAAGAATGGATTAGAGCATTTTGATTCATGGGCATCAACCTTTGGAGAAACACAATCTGCTTTCGAGTTATCTCCAGAGGGAACAGGCTACAGAGTGAAGACTCGTTTCTCTAAGTTTTATAACCTACCTGAGCTTATGAGTATGTTTAAGGAAGTAGCGGATATTCAAACTGCAGATATGCTCAATCTTCCTGTTCCAGAAGCTCATTTTAAGGTCATTAAGACTGAGCCAAGTGAAGAACAAAAAGAAATACTAAAGAGCTTGTCTGAAAGGGCTGATAAGGTGCGTAATAAGTCCGTAGAGCCTGAAGAAGATAATATGCTTAAGATTACTAATGATGGTAAGAAACTTGCCTTAGATCAGCGTTTAATCAATCCTTTACTTCCAGATGATGAAAACTCAAAGGTTAATGTATGTGTTAAAAATGTATTTTCTATTTGGGATAAGACAAAAGAAGAAAAATCAACACAACTTCTATTTTCAGATATGTCTACACCTAAAGGTGATGGCAGCTTTAATATCTATGATGATATTAGGGATAAACTTGTAGATTTAGGAATACGAAAGGAAGAAATTGCCTTTATACATGAAGCCAATACTGATAAGCAAAAAGATGAACTCTTTGCAAAGGTAAGAAATGGAGAAATTCGTATTTTAATGGGTTCTACTCAGAAAATGGGTGCTGGTACAAATGTGCAAAATAAACTAATTGCAATGCACGATTTAGATGTACCATGGAGACCTGCTGACCTTGAGCAGAGAAGTGGTAGAATTGTTCGCCAAGGCAATGAAAATAAGGAAGTTAGTATCTATCGTTATGTTACAGAGAATACATTTGACAGCTACTTGTGGCAGACAATAGAGAATAAGCAGAAATTTATTTCACAGATTATGACTTCAAAGACACCTGTTCGTGTTGCAGAAGATGTAGATGAAAGTAGTTTGAACTATGCTGAGATTAAAGCACTTGCTACTGGTGATCCAAAGATAAAAGAAAAGATGGATTTAGATAATGAAGTTACAAAACTTAAAATGTTGGAAGCAAACTATAAGTCCAACCGTTACAGATTAGAGGACAAGGTGGTGAAAACCTACCCGGAAGAAATTGCAAGAACAGAAAAGCTAATTGAAGCAGTGAAAAGAGATATAGAAAATGTTGAACCACAAGGAAGTGGTGAAAATAAATTCACTTCTATCACGATTAATGGCGAGATAATTCGAGATAAAAAGATAGCTGGAGAAAAGCTTTTAGAAGCGATTAAAACTGTAAAACTTAATGAAAGTAAGGTTATCGGACAGTATCGAAATATGGATTTAGAGGTAAGCTATAACTTCTTCACCAATGAGCATAATTTCACTTTAAAAGGTGCTACAAACCATTCAGGAGAGCTTGGTACAAGTTCAGATGGTAATATTACAAGATTAGACAATGCTATTGATAAAATACCTGAAAGGTTAAATCGTCTTGAAGAAAAACTCGTTAGCACAAAGGAACAACTGGAAAATGCAAAAGAAGAAGTAATAAAGCCTTTTGAAAAAGCAGATGAACTAAAGACAAAAGTATTAAGGCTTACAGAATTAAACAAGCTACTTGATATGGGAGAAGTAGAAGAAAAAGAAAATCCTAATCCATTACTTGAAGATGTAAAGAGGGCTATTGTAGATTTTTGCAAAAGGGAATATGAAGATGATAGTTATACCTATGAGAATTTTAATAATCTATTTCCTGACCTTGCTCATATTGGAATTGCATATACTACTACACCAGATGAAAAGCATGAAATCCAATATGAAATTAGCTTAGAAGATTTTACAGCTACTCAATATATCAATGGAGAATCAATCACAAAGATTGATTATCTCAAAGACCTTGGAAGTGAAGAAAAGGCATTGGAATTTCTAAAACAAGAAATGGAATATGGAGACTTTGGAGAGTTTGTATCTATTGATGATAATGACCTTAAAAAAGCATTAGGTCTTGAAAGAGATGACGATGGTAATATCTATGATCCGCTTGCAGAAGATTTGGACAATGATGGTGTGCCAGATAGATACGATAATGACTTTAGAGATAGTGACTATTTTGAAACTACTTATGATGTAGAGGATAATCTTAATGCAAGGGCAGAAAGCAAAGAAAAACCATCTATTTTAGGGCAAATTAAGTCATATCAGTCACAAGAAAAACAAGCAGAAACACGAGAAAATAAATCAAAAGAACACGATGAACGTTAAGGGGCTTATTACAAGCTCCTTTTCATTTTTAGTAGAAAAATGGAGGTATATTATGAACTACAAAGAAATGAGAAATACACTAGAACAAATGGCAAACGAAAAACACGAAGATTTTGCAAAGGCACTAATTAGTTTTGAAAAAGGTATCAATGATAAAAATGCCTTGGATAGGTTGTACCAGGAGTATATGGATAATGACAGTATGAGCTTACTTAATGATGAGTTTGATTATTTGATTGATGAACTTAGAGAAAATGGACAGATTAAAGAAAGTGCAGCAATTGAAAAAGAAGATAATAATCTGGTGAACATTGTTGGGAATGTCGTAGGTGAGATTGAAACAATTGAAAGAGAAAACAAAAATGGAGAAGCCTTTAAAGTAGTTAATTTCTCGGTTGTGTCAAAAGATGATGAGGGAAATAAGACTTATATAAATTGTTCGGCTTATGGAGATAAGGGAGATATACCAAAGAATTTTAAGCAAGGTGACTTTGTAAAGATTTTTGGTCAGGTAAGAACATCCATTGACGATAACGGAAAGGAACATACTAATGTTAGAATACTATCGTCTAAGCTTTTAAAAGCAAAGGAACAGATGAAGAAGCAAGAAGAAAAGAAAGAATCGGTACTTGGAGCAATAAAGAAATATAAGGCTGAAGAAAAAGCAAAACCTGTAGAAAAGAAAGAATCTCTAAAGGAAACTGAGAGATAAGATATGTCGGTGTAGTCTTCGGGCTGCACCGATTATTTTTTTTTGCAAAACTAGTTCGAGAAAAGGGAATAAAAGTGTACTATAAGTACTAGTTTTGTGGTATAATAGAAGCGATATGATTTTAACAAGAAAATGACTGGAGGTTAGTCATGTCAAAATTCAGCTATAAAAAATTGTTTAAAAAATTGATAGATAAAGATATGAAAAATACTGAACTTATGAAAAAAGCAAAAGTGAGTAAAAGTACATTCTATAAAATTAAAAATGGTGATAATGTCACAACTGACGTGTTACTAAGAATCTGTAATGTATTGGAATGTGATATTTCAGAGATTGTAGAATGTGTTAATGATTCTTCGGAGGAAATATAAAATGAATTTAATTAGCTTGTTTTCAGGAGCGGGAGGATTAGACTTAGGCTTTGAAAAAGCAGGGTTTAATGTTGTAGCTGCTAATGAATACGATAAAACAATTTGGGAAACATATGAAAAAAATCATGATACAAAACTTATTAAGGGAGATATTTGTGGTATTCCTTCAGAGATGTTTCCTGAATGTGATGGTATTATCGGAGGTCCGCCATGCCAGTCTTGGAGTGAGGCAGGGTCATTAAAGGGGATTGATGATCCTAGAGGACAATTATTTTATCAGTACATACGCATTTTGAAAGATAAAAAGCCGAAGTTCTTCTTAGCAGAAAATGTTAAGGGCATGATGGCGAAAAGGCATAATAGTGCTGTTGAAAATATTGTTTCTCAATTTGAGGAAGCTGGTTACGATGTTTTCATTCATTTGTTAAATGCTAGTGATTATGGTGTTCCTCAAGATAGAAAAAGAGTTTTCTATGTTGGATTTAGAAAGGATTTAAACATCAAATTTGAACCACCTAAACCATACGAGTCAAAGTTGACTTTTAAAGATGCGATATTTGATTTAAAAGATTCGGCAATTCCAGCATTAGAAAAAAATAAGACAAATGGTGATAACTGTAAAGTTTTGAATCATGAATACTTTATTGGTGCCTATTCGCCAATATTTATGAGTAGAAATAGAGTTAGACAATGGGATGAACAGGCATTTACGGTCCAGGCATCTGGTAGACAGTGTCAACTACATCCGCAAGCACCAGTTATGCCTAAAGTAGAAAAAAATAAAAATATATTTGAACCTGGTAAGGAAGCACTATATAGAAGATTAACCGTGAGAGAGTGTGCAAGAATACAAGGATTCCCAGATAATTTTAAATTCTATTATACGAATTTGAACGATGCATATAAAATGATTGGTAATGCTGTTCCTGTGAACTTAGCGTATGTTATGGCTGAGTCAATTTTAGAAGCTTTGCGTAATTCTAGTTCAAATTTGAGTCTCTTAAAAACAGGCACAGATAATTAGGCGGAGGTAATCTATGAGTGAAAAAAGTAATAATCAAGGAAGGGCATATGAGTTTTCTTATTTAACTACATTGTTTGAAGAAATATCAAAAGTTCGTCCGGCAAAGATAGAAAAAAACAGTAGTTTTTATGCTGCAGAACGTGCATGGAATACTTTAACCGATTCTGAAAAAGCTATATACAAGATTAGTGCATTAGCTGGAGTAAATACTATATTTGAACTTGAACCGTTGATTTTAGATGATGGATTAGATGAGTTGGAATTGAAAATTCAATCAGATGATAAAGGTAAAGAAGGCGATGTAAGAGATGTACTGATTATTAGACGAGGTATTGAGTGGGAAATTGGTCTTAGCGTAAAACACAACCATTTTGCTGTAAAACATAGTAGATTATCTAAAAATTTAGATTTTGGAAAAAAGTGGTATGGAATAGATTGTTCCGAACAATATTGGAAAGATATTAAACCAATATTTGAATATCTTGATTCTGAAAAACAAAAGGGTTCTAAGTGGAGTGAATTACCTAACAAAGAAGACGATGTATATGTTCCTTTATTAAATGCATTTAAAGGGGAACTGGAGAGACAAAATTGCTTGTTTAGTAAAGATATTCCTAGATTGATGGTTGAGTATTTGCTCGGAGAATTTGATTTTTATAAAGTAATTGGGATTGATAATAAAAAGATAACTCAAATTCAAAGCTACAATTTGAGAGGAACGTTGAATAGACAGGGTAAAAAGCGTAAAAGAAGTGTTGAATTGCCAATATCAACACTTCCAACAAGGATTGTTAGCTTGGAATATAAACCAGACAGTAAGAATACATTGGAACTATACCTTGATGGCGGTTGGCAATTTAGTTTCAGAATTCATAATGCTTCGACTAAGGTTGAATCAAGTTTGAAGTTTGATATACAAATTATAGGTATGCCTACAACAATTATATCGATAGATTGTAGATGGAAATAGGAATGCTAGGAGGGTCTGATAGTTTTATCAGATGTAATATTATGGAAAATAGTGGATTTAAAATAAAATTTGATAAGAATACAATTGATCATCTAGGTATTAAGTTGTATAGCAAATTTCCCCCAGTAATTGCTGAACTTATTTCTAACTCATATGATGCAGATGCTGAAAATGTTGTAATAGAAATAGATTACAATAATAAAATTGTTACAGTTACAGATGATGGAATTGGAATGAATCACGAGGAATTGAATGAAAATTTCTTGAAAATTGGTAGAAATAGAAGAAAAGCCGAGGGAACTGGATTATCTAAAATTAAAGGCAGAAAAGTAACCGGTAAAAAGGGACTTGGGAAATTAGCAGTATTTGGAATAGCAAACACAATTGAAGTTCATTCGATAAAAGAAGGAATAAAAAACGCCTTTAGTATGAACTACGATGAACTTAAGGCTGAAATCAAGGATGAATATAAGCCAAAGGCATTATATGAAAATGAAAAAACAGATGAGCTACATCAAACACAAGTAATTATTAAAGAGATAACTCAAAAAAATATTATGGATATAGACACTCTGGCATATAATTTATCAAAAAGATTTTCGTTCTATGATTCTGATTTTAAAGTGGAGTTAGTTGATTTAACATCGGATAGACGCATTGAAATAACTAAATCCATATATTTTGAGAAATTAGATAAAGAATTTGACTGGAATTTCCCAGATGATTTTGAAAGCGAGTTAAGTCAAACAGAATGGTTTGAATGGTTGAAATCTCATAATGTTTCAGGTAAAATTTTTACAAAAAAAACACCATTGAACAAATCGGAAGCAGGTTTTTACATTTATGTAAGAAATAAACTTGCTGCTGAGAATGATTTTTTTGATGACAGAGCGAATGATACGTTTAATGGATATGTTACTGGATATTTTAATATAGATTTTATTGATGATTCAAATGAAGCTGATTTTATATCCACAGATAGAAAAAACATTTTATGGGAAGCGGATGAAGATACAGCTAAATTAAAACAATATCTTAATAAATTAGTATCTAAAGTTTCAAATTCTTGGAGAAAAAAGAGAAAAGATAAGAAAGAAGAACAGTTGCAACTTCCTGAAGATTTTTTTGAAGGAATGTCAAAACTCGAAATATCTAGTATAAATAAAGTTAAAGATACTTTAATTGCTAACTCGATAGAAACTGATAATATTGACTCGTTGAAACGAATCTTAGATAGCATGAAAACATTATATAAATTTGAAAGTTTTCAAAATTATATTGCCGAGTTAGATGATGAAGATTTAACGGTTGATAAAGTGGAAAAAATTACTACAGATTGGGAATATATAGAATCTAAAGAGTTGGCTAAAATATCAATCGGACGTATTAAGGCAATTGAACAGTTCGAAAAGTATGTAAGAAATGATGCAAGTGAAACAAAAGTTATTCAACCTTTCTTAGAAAAATTTCCATGGATATTGGATCCAAGGATTACAACATTTGAACGAGAAGTTACCTTCAAGAAGATATTAAAAGAAAATTTTCCAGATACAGAACTTGAAGAAAAAAATAGAAGACTAGATTTTCTTTGCAATTTAGTAAATGGCGAATTGATAATAATTGAATTAAAGAGACCAAGAATAAAAATTTCGTTAAAAGAAATTAGACAAGCAAGGGAATACGAAAGATTTTTGCTGAAAAATCATAAAGAGAGTATTGCAAACGGTGTTAAAACATTTTTGATTTCAGATAGTTTTGTGATGGACGATGAGACGACAGATTTTTATTCGTCTTTGGAAGATACAGGCAAACTCTATATTAAATCGTATTCAGATTTACTGCAGCAGGCAAAGCAATATAATAAAGATTATATAACTAGGTATAAAGAGATTGAGAGCATTTATAAACCAGATAAAGAAGTATAGTGATAAAACAACTTGAAAGGAGGTGTGGTTATGCTCAATATAGTAGATGTGTTTTCGGGAGCAGGTGGATTAACCGAAGGCTTTAGGTATAAAGACTATTATAATTTTATTTGTCATATAGAAATGGACAAAGATGCTTGCTCTTCTTTAGAATTAAGAAACATATATTACTATTTAAAAAAAGAAAATAACCTATCTCCATATTTTGAATATATTCAAGGAAAAATCTCGAGAGATGATTTGTACTCGATTATACCAAGAAATCTAACTAAAGATATATTGAATAAGGAAATAAGTAAAGATACTATACCTTCGATTTTTGAATTTATTGACCAAAGATTAGGCAATAATGAGTTAGATGGTATTATTGGTGGACCACCGTGTCAGGCATACTCTACAATCGGTAGAGCCAATAACAAGTCGAAAAAATCTACAGATAAAAGAATTTATCTGTATAAACATTATTTAGATTTTCTGGATAAATATAAACCAAAGTTCTTTGTTTTTGAAAATGTTAAAGGGTTGCTTTCTTTTAAAGATTTATCAGGAGAGTTACTCTTGCCAAAAATAATTTGCGAATTTGATAAGTGCGGATATGAGGTAGATTATCAAATAGTAGATGCAAGTAATTATGGTGTAGTACAAAAAAGAGAACGTTTAATACTTGTCGGACATCGAAAAGATTTAGTGTTCGATAACTCATTTTTTGACAGTTTGGCTGAATATGTTGAGGCTGCTCCAACTATAAAAGAATTGTTTGAGGACTTGCCAAGTATAAAGTCTGGAGGAAGTTCTCATAAGTATCGTTGTGATGTTTCGAGTCAGTTCGTTGAAAAATATATTCGTAAAAAAGATGATATTTTAACACAACATGCTGCAAGACCTCATAATGAAAATGATTTGAAGATATATAAATTGGTACTAAGAGCTAAGAAAAAAGGTAAGAATTTAAGGTATATCGATATACCTGAAGAACTACAAACGCATTCTAATACAACATCTTTTTTAGATAGATATAAAGCTTTGGATTATGGCTCTGTTAGTCATACAGTTGTTGCTCATATAGCGAAAGATGGACATTACTATATTCATCCAGATTTAAGACAGAATCGTTCAATTACAGTAAGAGAAGCAGCTAGAATACAAGGATTTCCAGATGATTTTTATTTTGAACATTCACGAACAGCTGCATTTAAACAGATAGGCAATGCTGTTCCACCAATTTTATCTAAAAAAATTGCAATGGCCGTTATAGATTTTTTGAGAGGAGAAAAAGGAGAATGAATTACCTTTCAATCTCCTTACCCATATATTTTTCATAATTTTTTCTGATTTGATATAGTTCTTTCATATCGGATTTTGAAGAAGAATACTCTTGCATCAGGGTATTCTTTTTTTCATGCAATGAATCAAGCTCTTTCAAAATATCCTTGGAGTTTGGAAGTTTTGAGTAAGATTTTTTTAGGTCTGAAAGGGCATTTTCATAGAGCGTTATTTCTGATTTATGTTCTTCAGAAAAAGCCTTATCAGATGGATCTTTCTTATATTCTAAATAGATTTGACGATACAATTTTACGGTATGAACTTGTTCCATAATATTTGATAGAGTTGAAATTTTGTTATCAACAACTTTGATTTGATCCTGTAAATCTTGTCTTTTTAATGCACTCTCTTTAATGTATTCATCCAGCTGGGAGATAGACTTAAATCTTTTTTCACGCATCAAAAGTACAGTATCGGCTGCAGTTTTCAAATTATGTTTTGTAGCCCAATACTCATAGCCTTTACTTGATTTTATCTTTTCATTATTCTCAATATCAATTATATTTCCGATACGTTTTTTAACAGCATAGGTTCTTTGATTAGCATTATCTAAGATACGCTCTTTTAATCTATCCTCAGTATAATCTTCTCCAATAGTCTTAGCTCTTGTAAATCTTTCTTTGTCCTTGTGCTTAAATGCAATATGTTTTCCATATTTGATTTCATAATTAAGGGTAGCCATTCTCTTTATAAAATCAGCCCAATCTTTGGATTGTTTAATAGCTCTATCTATATCAAATTGAAGTCTACTTTTCCAAGAAGTACCTTTCTTAAGTTGGTCATTTTCATACCATGACTTACCATTAGTTTTATATTTCTTCCTATAAGTTTCGTAGAACTCATCAATAACAGATAGGTTGTTTTCTTTGCATAGTTTATCACTTTGATACCTAATTTGATGATAGCTTCTCTTGTTGGATTGATAGCACTTGCCTGTAACCATATTTACATTATTGAATATGATGTGATTGTGGATATGCCCTTTATCTATGTGAGTAGATAGTACAAATTCATATTCGTCCTTTAATATCTTTTTACACAGTTCAAGACCGATTTGATGTGCCATTTCGGGCGTTGCTTCACCAGGCATAAATGACTGAATAAGGTGTCTTGCAAGTACTGTTCCATTAACTTTATTATCTTCTCTAGTCTTCATAAAAGCAGCATGGGCAGTAGAAGCAAAGCACTTATTTGTGCTTACCAATATTTTTTCGTCTGTCTTTTCTTCATTTGTTATATAGGCAATAGCGAGGTTAAGTGTTGATTTTATTGGATGTATTTTTGTGATTGCCATTTAAACCTCATCTCCTTTGTTAGTAGTTTTATTAAGTAGTAGGGAATGTATTTGCCATATTTCTTTTGATAGATGTTCAATGTGGGATTGTATATATTTGATGTCATCGCTATAGATAACACCAGTAGAATTAACTCGTTTAGCAATTTGGTTGACGCTACTTGCATATCTAAAAAGTAATCCTTGTATATCTCTAAATGGTTCTAAATCGACAACATAAATATCTGATTCAGATACTACTTTTCTTAGAAAATGGTTCATGGTCTTACACTTTGACATCTTCATTTTCTTTTCAAAGAGTGCTTTTTCTTCTTCTGTTAAGTTTATTTTCAGCTGAACATTTCTAATTCTATTTGCCATGTCTGTTACTTCCTTTCAAAAAATGGGGTCTTAGGGTACTCCCTAACAAGCTAAAATTGATAAAAAAAGAAGCAACTCCACGAGGGGCTGCTTCATCGATTTTTCGTAAGTGGGTACACACTTACTGTGCTTGCTACATAAGAATGATTTGTAAAACAAGCGTTAAGCGAGATATGAGTTTGTGTCTTAATTATACCAAGTATAGAAGTTAATGTCAGCGTATTTAAGAAACTATTTCTAAAAAAATTGAAATAGTTATTGAGTTCATCCTTGTGGTGATGTTATAATTATTTTGAAAAAATTTGAAATAGATTATGGAAAGGCTAAGCTAATGGATTATTATGATAAGTTTAAAGCTCTATCCGATCCGATAAGACTGGATATATTAAATGAATTGAATAATGGAGAGTTATCTGCAGGGGATATTGCAGAAAAATTTGCTCTACCAAATTCAAAAATTTCGTATCATTTAGCGATACTAAAAAAAGTAGATATGGTTACAGAAAGAAAATATAAGAATTTTATTTTTTATAGCCTAAATCGAAATGGTATTCAGGAAGCTTCAACTTGGTTTGATAGATTTCAAAAATAAAATTCGCATAAATAAGCTTTCTAAAATTAGCAATTACAAGGAGATGAAGATTTAACTGTTAATTAGGAGGATGATGTGCATGGGATGGGTTACGCACGATTTAATAAAAGGGATTCATAATTTTTTGTGCGGAAAATTTTCCTTATTGCATTTATCCTTTACCTAATTCTAAACTTAATAAATTAAATAGTAGAACTGTTTTTGTTCATTTGCGAGGACTCGGTGTGACATCATGCCGTAGTCCTCCTTTTTTGTCTTCAAACAAGATTTTGAAACGAAAAGGAGGACGAAGAATGAATAAAGAATATTTCTTGTTTGTAAACGGAAAGAAGATCAAAGTTAGCGAGGAGATTTATAAAGTCTATTGGCAAGAGAAAAATCATGAGAATTACTTGAAGCAGATAGATCGAAAAAATCAACTGCTTTTATTTTCTTCTTTTGACCATGATGGGCATTTTGAAGATAGTATCGTTGATGAGGGATTTGATGTAGATAAGATTGTTCAGACACAAATGATGATAGAGGCAGTGCGAGATGCACTATCAAAATTAAATGATGAAGAAAGAGAAATAATTGATAGACTTTATTTTAATGATGAAACTATTCGTTCGGTAGCTGAAACGAAAAAAATATCTCATCCAGCTCTCATAAAGAGAAGAAATAAGATATTGGACAAGTTAAGAGAATTGCTGAAAGACTTTAGGTAGTAATGAGAAGAAGCGGGCAAAGAAAATTTTGTCTGCTTCTTTTTAGATATTGAAATGTTTTAACTGTTATGCTATAATAATAACAGTTAAAACACAAATAACAGTAGGGGGTTGAGGATGAATATACAGATAAATAATTCCAGTGATGATCCAATATATCTGCAAATAAAAAATCAAATTAAAGCACAAATCATTTCTGGAGATTTGAAAGTGGGAGAACAACTACCTTCGATAAGATTCTTAGCGAAAGAATTAAGAGTAAGCATGTTAACTGCAAAAAGAGCTTTTGATGAATTAGAGTTAGACGGGTTTATAAATTCGGTACAAGGAAAAGGTAATTTTGTTGCAGCACAAAATAAAGAACTAATTCGAGAAGAATACTTAAAGAAAATTGAATCGAAGCTTCAAGAAGTAGTTGAACTTTCAGAAATTGCAGATGTATCCAGTGATGAATTGATAGAAATGTTAAAGAGTTATGTGGAGGGTGAATATGAGTAAATATGCTATTGAAATTAAAGATTTAGTAAAAACATTTGACAGTTTTAAACTAGGACCGGTAAATCTTACTATTCCGAAAGGAACAATAGTTGGATATATCGGACAGAATGGAGCTGGTAAAAGTACAACTATAAAATTGTTACTTGGGCTTTTAAGAAAAGACTCTGGCGATATAAGACTTTTAGATGAGGAAAATCCTAATAGTGTTGAACTGAAAGATAAACTTGGAGTGGTATTTGATGATTTGTTAGTGCCGGAAGAAATGACATTAATCGATGTTGAAAAGTTTTGTTATAGAGTTTATTCAAAATGGGATAAAAAGCAGTTTTATGGATTCGTTGAAAAATTCAATTTACCACATAAAAAGATGATTAAAAATTATTCTCGTGGTATGAAAATGAAACTTTCAATGGCTGTTGCTTTATCTCACAATGCTGAACTTTTGATTTTAGATGAAGCAACAAGTGGGCTTGATCCAATTGTAAGAGAGGAAATCTTGGATTTGTTATTAGATTTTATGCAAGATGAAAATCATACAATTCTTATTTCTTCCCATATTTTATCTGACTTAGAAAAAGTGGCAGATTACATTGCTTTTATTCACAATGGAAAAATCTTATTTATGGAAACAAAAGATGAGTTAAAAGAAAACTACGGTATATGTACTTTATCCAATGAAGAAGTAAATAACTTTGATGAAGAAGCCATTGTAGGAAGAAGAATACATTCTTTTGGGCAAGAGTTACTTGTTAAAAAGAGTCTTGTACCTGATGGTATCAAGTTACAAAAACCGTCAATTGAGGATATTATGATTTACTTTGTGAAAGGAGTGAGACAATAATGATAGCATTAATTTTGAAAGATATAGCTACTTTAAAAAAGACATTATTATTAACGGTTACTATCAGTATTGCACTGGCTGTATATGGAATTTATGAAAATGAATTGTTTATGGTTCCGTTAATATGTGCAATGATTCCGCTCATACTTACTGCAATCGCCTTTGGTTATGATACAAAATCAAATTTCGAACAGTTTGCATTTTCGATGCCAATAAAAAAGAGCAGTTATGTGTTGAGCAAGCTTTTCTTTGCATTTGCCTTTGGTTTGGTCGGTTCAATCTGCATTTTTGTACTGTTGATGACAAAAAATCAAATGTCATTGGATAATATAGTGTTTATTGCTTTAATTACATTAGCTGCTAGTATACTTATGTCTGCCATTCAATTACCATTTATTCTTAAATATGGTGCTGAAAAGGGTAGACTCATTATGGTAATCACTTATTTCTTAATATTTGCTTTATCAACACTGTTAAAAGAAAAGTCGGATTTTCTTGCAGAACTAATGGAGATTTTTAGTAAGAATTCTATATCAATGATTTGCTTAGGAATTTTAGTTGTAAGCATATTAATCATAGGGGTTGCAGTAAAATTGTCCGTTATGATTATGGAGAAAAAAGAATACTAGTTATAAATTATTTAATTTGTAGTTAGGTGGTAGAGATGGAAAAACAATTTTTTTATATAGCTGCTATTATATTTTTAGTATTAGGTTTAGCGGACTTAAGTAAAAGTTTTATGCTTAAAAATAGCATAAAAATCTAGTTATCCGCATAAAAACTGGACTTATCACACTTTATCAAGGTCAAAACCACTCAATTTACTACTAATTTACTACTTATGAATGAGCTTTGATACGACGATTTATCCTTGAAAAGTGAAGATATAAAGATACTTCCAATAAAATTTGAATATTTAATAGGTAGACACTTCAAAAAATGAGGTGTCTATTTTTTTACCCGATTTTGAAAGGAAGTGAACTTATGAAAACAAAAAATCAAGAATCAAAAGGTCGTTCCCCACTCTTTAAGACCATCAAACATTCATTCAGCCAATAAAAAAGAAAGGATAGGTAAAAATATGGAACTTAAATTTGTGATTCCCAACATGGAAAAAACATTCGGCAATTTAGAATTTGCTGGCGAGGATAAAGTCGTTCAGCGAAGAATCAACGGACGGCTAACTGTCTTATCAAGAAGCTATAATCTCTATTCTGATGTTCAAAGAGCAGATGATATTGTGGTGGTGCTTCCTGCTGAAGCTGGCGAAAAACATTTCGGCTTTGAGGAACGTGTGAAGTTAGTCAATCCACGTATTACCGCAGAGGGCTACAAAATCGGCACTCGTGGTTTTACAAATTACCTTTTACATGCTGACGACATGATAAAAGAATAAAGAAAGAGAGGAAAAATGATGAGATTAGCAAATGGCATTGTATTAGATAAAGACACGACTTTTGGAGAATTGAAATTCTCTGCTCTACGTCGTGAAGTGAGAATCCAAAATGAAGACGGGTCGGTTTCAGATGAAATCAAGGAACGTACCTATGACTTAAAATCCAAAGGACAAGGACGCATGATTCAAGTAAGTATTCCTGCCAGCGTGCCTTTGAAAGAGTTTGATTATAACGCACGGGTGGAACTTATCAATCCCATTGCGGACACCGTTGCTACTGCCACCTATCAAGGAGCAGATGTTGACTGGTATATCAAGGCAGACGATATTGTGCTGACAAAGGATTCTAGTTCATTCAAAGCTCAACCACAAGCAAAGAAAGAACCGACACAAGACAAATAGTCGCTAGGTAGAAAGGAGACTTTTTCGCATGAAACAGCGTGGTAAAAGGATTCGCCCATCTGGTAAAGATTTAGTCTTTCATTTTACGATAGCGTCACTCCTGCCTGTTTTCCTGCTGGTTGTCGGACTGTTTCATGTGAAGACAATCCAGCAGATCAACTGGCAGGATTTTAACCTATCACAAGCAGATAAGATTGACATTCCCTATTTAATTATCAGTTTCAGTGTCGCAATTCTTATCTGCTTGCTGGTAGCGTTTGTATTCAAACGGGTTCGCTATGATACGGTTAAACAACTTTACCACCGTCAAAAACTGGCAAAGATGATACTTGAAAACAAGTGGTATGAATCTGAACAGGTCAAAACAGAGGGTTTCTTTAAAGATAGTGCTGGTCGTACAAAGGAAAAGATAACCTACTTCCCTAAAATGTATTATCGACTTAAAAATGGCTTGATACAGATACGGGTGGAAATCACGCTGGGAAAATATCAAGACCAACTCTTACACTTGGAAAAGAAATTAGAGAGTGGCTTGTACTGTGAGCTGACGGATAAAGAGTTAAAGGATTCCTATGTGGAATATACTTTGCTCTATGACACCATAGCCAGTCGTATTTCTATTGATGAAGTAGAAGCTAAAGATGGTAAACTTCGCTTAATGAAAAACGTATGGTGGGAATATGATAAGCTCCCTCATATGTTGATTGCTGGTGGTACAGGTGGCGGTAAAACTTACTTTATACTGACACTGATTGAAGCCTTGCTTCATACAGATTCAAAACTGTATATTCTTGACCCGAAAAATGCTGATCTTGCGGACTTAGGTTCTGTGATGGCAAATGTCTACTATAGAAAAGAAGACTTGCTTTCTTGCATTGAAACATTCTATGAAGAAATGATGAAACGTAGTGAGGAAATGAAGCAGATGAAGAACTATAAGACTGGCAAAAATTATGCTTACTTAGGTCTCCCGGCACACTTCTTAATCTTTGATGAATACGTCGCTTTCATGGAAATGCTGGGAACAAAAGAAAACACCGCAGTTATGAATAAGCTGAAACAGATTGTCATGTTAGGTCGTCAAGCTGGCTTCTTTCTAATACTGGCTTGTCAACGTCCAGACGCAAAATATTTAGGCGACGGAATCCGTGATCAGTTTAATTTCAGAGTGGCTTTAGGTCGTATGTCTGAAATGGGCTATGGCATGATGTTTGGCAGTGACGTACAAAAGGATTTCTTCTTAAAGCGAATCAAAGGTCGTGGCTATGTTGATGTAGGAACAAGTGTCATATCAGAGTTTTATACTCCCCTTGTACCAAAAGGATATGATTTCTTGGAGGAAATTAAAAAGTTATCCAACAGCAGACAGTCCACGCAGGCGACGTGCGAAGCGGAAGTCGCAGGTGTGGACTGATCTTGCTGGCTGGTGTGGCAATAGCCACGCCAGCACTTAACCCCCCGTATCTAACAGGGGGGTACAAATCGACAGGAAACAGTCAAAAAAACATTAGAAAATCCTTTGGTTACAAGGGATTTACAAAATTTCAGCGTATGTCAAATGGGCTTTAAAAGTTGACATACGCCTTTTTGATTGGAGGGATTTTTACTGAATGAACAAACTTGGTTACAGCATTTAAAAGAAAAACGCTTGGCTTATGGACTATCTCAAAACCGTTTAGCTGTTGCGACTGGTATTACAAGGCAGTATCTAAGCGATATTGAAACAGGAAAAGTCAAGCCATCAGAGGATTTACAGCAGTCCCTTTGGGAAGCTCTGGAACGCTTCAATCCCGACGCTCCCCTTGAAATGCTGTTTGATTATGTAAGAATTCGCTTTCCGACAACAGACGTACAGCAGGTGGTCGAAAACATCTTACAACTGAAACTGTCCTATTTTCTTCATGAGGACTATGGTTTCTATTCTTATTCAGAGCATTATGCTTTAGGCGACATATTCGTCCTTTGCTCCCATGAACTGGACAAAGGAGTTCTGGTGGAATTGAAAGGTCGTGGGTGCAGACAATTTGAAAGCTATCTTCTGGCACAACAAAGAAGCTGGTATGAGTTCTTTATGGACGTTTTGGTGGCTGGCGGTGTGATGAAACGCCTTGACCTTGCCATTAACGATAAGACAGGGATTTTAAATATCCCTGTACTCACTGAAAAGTGCCAACAGGAAGAATGTATCTCCGTCTTCCGCAGTTTTAAAAGCTATCGCAGTGGCGAACTGGTACGCAAAGAGGAAAAGGAATGTATGGGAAACACCCTCTATATCGGTTCATTACAAAGTGAAGTTTATTTCTGTATCTATGAAAAGGACTACGAGCAGTACAAGAAAAATGATATTCCCATTGAAGACGCAGAAGTAAAAAACCGTTTTGAGATTCGATTGAAAAATGAGCGTGCCTATTATGCAGTCCGTGATTTACTCGTCTATGACAATCCAGAGCATACCGCCTTTAAAATTATCAATCGGTATATCCGTTTTGTAGATAAAGACGATTCCAAACCTCGTTCTGATTGGAAACTGAATGAAGAATGGGCTTGGTTTATTGGGAACAATCGTGAACGATTAAAACTAACCACAAAACCAGAGCCTTACTCCTTCCAAAGGACGCTGAACTGGCTATCTCATCAAGTTGCCCCGACCTTAAAGGTTGCGATTAAACTTGATGAAATCAACCAGACGCAGGTTGTAAAAGACATTCTCGACCATGCGAAACTGACAGACCGACACAAGCAGATTTTGAAGCAACAGTCAGTAAAAGAACAGGACGTGATAACAACAAAAAAAGGATATCTGTCAACCATACCAGTTGACAGATATCCAAAAAAAAGATATAATGGGAGATAAGACGGTTCGTGTTCGTGCTGACTTGCACCAT
>ERZ791891.15-NODE-15-length-149086-cov-8.207729_pt1 | contig 149086 bp, 135 predicted proteins | sample MGYA00510155_ERZ791891 | MGnify/ENA primary metagenome ERZ791891 (study PRJEB30046, sample SAMN00792061) | human gut metagenome | study: EMG produced TPA metagenomics assembly of the A metagenome-wide association study of gut microbiota in type 2... | reverse complement strand
ATGTTATTAATTTGTCAAAGGTTCGTTGTTTTGTCGTTCTTAGCGACAACTTCTATAAGATATCACTTTGTTTCGTCTTTGTCAAGAACTTTTTTTATTTTTTTCAAAGTTTTTGATTTCGACGGTGATGTCGAATTTGAAGTTTTGCTGTCGTCTCAGTGACAGCTTGCTTATAATAGCACTCTAATTTTGGAAAGTCAACCCCCTTTTTCATTTTTTTTAATTTTGTCGAATTGGGGGCTTGGTTTCCTTTTTTCGGTCACTGTGCGACCTTAAATGCCCAGATCGCAGAGATCTGATATTGTAATGTATCATAATCCCACAACTGCTGGCTCCGTTCTATACTATTCGGATCATGAACAAGGAACTTGTCTCCTTCCATTCCTGCGATCACAATAAAGTGTCCCTGCGAAGTAAAGTCTCCGGATCGCATCGCACATACAAGCGGATGTCCCTGTGAGAGTTCTTCCTGCATGTTATCTTTACTCAGATAGATATAATATCCCTGTACACCATACACTGCAGCCACCTCGTCCATAAATGACCACTTCGTTCCGGAATTCTGCTCATAGTATCCATGTTCCGTTGCATAGTCCGCCAGCTTGTCCGGTGTTGCCTCCTGATTTTTCGTCAGTCCAATGACGATCATTGAAAGACAGGTTGGTCCACAACCTGACAATCCGATAACATCATTTCCATAGGCATCATAGCCCCAGCGCTTATCCCATTGGATAAACAGAGGGATTCCATCTAGTTCAGATGCCTCCAACGTACCTGAAGTTGTATCATAGTTTTCCTGATAGCCAAGCGCAAAATCCAGCATATTCGGATTGCAGCATAAATTATTTAAAAGTGCCTCCGGGTATTGATCCATGTGATCGTAGATTGTCTGAAACTCCGGGTATCGGTCTGCCAGATTCTTCAATCTTGTCTGAATCTCCTCCATCGAATAGTGTGCCGGTGAACCCACCATATATTTCTTCTCATAATAATTCGGCAATGCCTGACTCTGTACCTGCGCAATCTCTCCGGTTGCCGACACCTTTGGTTCCGCGGCATCTGCCTGCTGCTCTGTGGACGCCGATTCACTGGCAGCCACCACTTCGGATACATCCTGTTTTTTAGAGGAAATCCCTCTCCGCACCAATGCCACGATCAATACCAGCATGGCAACACAGATACACAAGCAGAACAATTCCTTTGCCCGTTGTTTTCTCCTTCTGCGCCGGCGCAGCTCTTCCTTTCGTTTCTTTAATTTCTTTCTACGCAGTTCTTCGCGTTGCTGTTCCTGCAACATCGTCCGCCTCCTGATGACTTCTGAATCCTCGGAAATTATACCCACATTCCCGTTCGTTTCATTCCGTCTGTATCTTTCACTGTATCTTTCGTATTCCATTTTCATGCACACTCCTTTTATAAACTTCCCGTAGTTTACATGGACTGTGCATCATATCTGTCTCATATATGTATCATTTTTCCATCTTAGTTGCATATTTTTGTATGTCACCTGACGGCTCCACATGTGCCTTCACATTATGTCTGTCTGTGCAGGTGCATCCATCATATTGCTCATTGTATCGCAACTCCATCATAGATGGTTCCAATCGATGATATATCCTGATCGACCCACATGCCAATCTCTACAAACTGCTTTCCGTCTTTTTCCTGCTCCTTCACACCTGCCATATCATTCGCAGTCAGTTTGCCATCTGCATTCATATTATAGCCTTCTCCATACATTTCATTATAGACGCCATAGTTATACTTCTTAATAATAACCTCTTCGGAAATGCCCAGCTCCTCCGCCATATATTTCACCACATCCGCTTTTAAAAACGCCTGCCATTCAGCATCTGTCATATAGGCATATACAGTATACCCCAAAATCTTTCCGGTTTCCACATCTACACATAAATACATATAATCATCAGAAACCTGACACACCATATATTCAAGCATCACGTATTGATTCATATTGTCCAGATTAACCAGAGTTTCATACTGCGTATCCGCATATATATCAAGAATATCAAAATCTAATTCAGGAAGTAAATGTGCTGCCTGCATCCTTTCAATCTGCGGTGCTACCTGCACTTGCATATCATAATCATCATATACGTCTGCATTTTCCACCGGATAAGAAGTTGACACATGCATCCCTTTTGATCTCCCGTCCATCAAATCAAGTTTTTCTTCCATCGTCATCTGCGCGGCAGTATCCAGATAGGATGTATCTGCCTGCTGCACGTATATGTGATCAACCTCACTTTTATCCATCATGGCAAATATCGTCTTCGGTGCCATAATTCCGATTGTCAAAACAGCAGCTCCCGCCAGCACGCACAGGCAATTGCGCAGGATATTTTTATGCATTTCATTGTTTTTCTCTGTTTTTTGTTCGTTTTTCTTTGTTTCCGCATGTCCCCTCATACTTCTTCCTCCATTTCCATCTTTTCCGAATTAACCTGTCTGCATACCTCCTTCGGAAAACAGACACTCACCTGCGTTCCAATCCCCTTTTTACTCATGATCTGCAGCTTTGCCTGATGCAGCTTCACAATCTCGTTACAGATAGCAAGTCCCAGTCCCGCACCACCGTTTGCCCGGGAGCGTGATTTGTCTACCATATAAAATGCTTCGGTCAGCCGGCTCAGATTCTCCTCATCGATACCGCATCCGTTATCCTTGATTCCGATACGATATTCGTCTGATACCCACACACCGAACAGAGAAATTTTCCCTTTTCCATCCATCGATTTTCTGGCATTGTCAAACAGATTGATCAATACCGTCTTCATCAGATCCGGCTCAAGCTTCACTATCGCAGGCTGTACATTGACTGTCAGTTCAACCCCATATTTACCGGCGACCGGAAGCAATGTCTCATACACTGCTTCCGCAAAAATCGTTATATCCATATCATAAAACAGGAAATCCTGTTTTTTAAGCACGATCAGATCCATCAGTTTCATGGACATTTTTTCTAAGCGCCTGCCCTCCACAACAATCTGGTTGGCATAAGTGATCAGCTTCTCCTCCGAAAGCTGATTGGAGCGGATCAGATCTGCATATCCGATCATTGAGGTAAGCGGTGTTTTTAACTCGTGGGCAAAGTTATTTGTGAACATCTCCTGGCTTTTTGTTTTTTCTTCCAGTTCCTTCATTGTCCTGTTCAGACTCGTGGACATCCGGTTGAAATCCTCTGCCAACACACCGATCTCATCTTTGCTTCTTTTTCTGATCCGGATTCCCGCACGTCCGCCAGCTACCAGCTTCGTTGCCTTCGACAACCGTCGGATTGGCACCACAATCATATTATTTAAGATTGCCATCAGCATCAGACAGACAATCATGACAATAATCATGATCATGCGGAACATCCGAAGCTGCGCGTCACGGTTTTCATAGTCACGTGTGATATCCGAAAATGTCTCAACATAGTAGACACGATCAAGTACCTGAAAGCTTGTTCCGGTATAGAGCATATATCTGCCATTTCGTTTTACAATCTTATAGCCTTCCTGCCCTGCTTCTAGATCGTCCCGGCAGATTGACACGTCTGCCCCCTTGAGTCCATTCGTACTGTAAATTCTTGTCTTTTCGTCTGTCCAAAGTGCAAACTGTACTTCCTCTCCGGCATTCCGGACAGAAACCGATTGCGCTGCCTGACGTACGACAACATTTTTTTGTTTTTCATATCCGGTATCCCGATATACAAGATTGATCGTCCGTTTTACATTCTGTACAAGATTGATACAGACAACGCTTGCATTATTATATCCGTTCTGGATATCCTTTTCTCTTGCACTTTTGAATCCGGAATGGATCAGAAATGTTCCACACGCCGAAAATGCCAGCATCATACAGGTACAAACGGATAAAAATAGTTTCCAGAATAATTTCAAGCTTATACCTCCAACCGGTATCCCACCTTATATACCGGTACAATTTTATCTTCCAAGCCAAGCTTCTTACGCAGACGCTGTACATGCAGATCAACCGTACGGCTGTCCCCATAATATGGTTCATGCCATACACTCTCGAAGATCCGCTCACGGAACAATGCGACATTCGGGTTTCGCATAAACATCACTAAAATCTCATACTCTTTCTTCGTCAGGTGAATCTCCACCCCGGCTTTTTTTACCTGAAATGACTGCGTATCCACCTCAATATCATATGCGGTAAGTGTCTGTGATACTTTATTATACCGACGCAGCACACGTTCCACTCTGGCAAGCAGTTCGATGATTTCAAATGGCTTTACCATATAATCTTCCGCGCCAAGCTTTAATCCCCTAACCTTATCCTGCACATCTCCCATCGCTGTGAGAAAAATCACCGGGACATGATAATAGTTGAAATACTCCATCAGGGAAAATCCATCCGGTCCCGGCAGCATAATATCGACGAGTGCCAGATCATATACCTCCTGCTCCAGTTGTCCGGAAACCGAAGTGCCATCGTAGACACAATCACACAGATAACCCGCGTTCCGTAAACTGATCTCTATAACATTGGAGATGGATGTATCATCTTCCACAACTAAAATTCGATTCATAAAACTGTCTCCTTGTTATTTGTAAATGACGGCTTAATGCAAACCATTCCGTATGACGGTCGGTTGCACAAAAAACAGAGAGGAGCCATCTCTGACCTCTCTCTGTTATTTTACATCATTTTTGCATCATTTTAGCATCAAAAATGATGAATTTTGATTTTTTTGTAAACTTTATGAAAAAACCTGTTTGATACTGTCATAATGCAGGAATTTCCCCTGTGCACCAAGTGCTTTGATTTCTTCTGCAGTCGCTAACATACACCCATCCGTTTCCGCCTCCTGCAGATGCAGGTCTGCTTCTGTAAAATCTCCTGTAAAGCAATAGATATCCACAAAATAGTTGTCGCCCTCGTCCGGGTTTTCGCGCGTATACGAAAATACAAAGCCACCTTCAAAGGAAGAGACGTCAAGTCCTGTTTCCTCTTTAATCTCACGTTTCACTGCATCCAACGAATCCTCGCCTGCCTGCGCCGCACCACCAGATACTTCCCAGCTTCCCGGTGCCCATGCCTTTGTCATGACACGCTTCGTGATCAGATATTTACCATTTGTATGACGGATCACGCCAAGCACGGTCAGATGAAAATCTCCAGGCTGCATATGCCAGTCATTTCGTTTCATTGTTCGTCCGGTACGCTGTTTGTCCCGGTCGTAGATATCCCATAATTCCATGTATGTCCTCCTTGCGGGCTCCCGACTGCATCTACCGCGGGGAACGCCCACATTTTCATTCATCATTTTCTTTACTTGGCAAGGTCATATTTCTGCAAGAAATTAAACAATGCACCAATCAGGTTCGAATCATTGCCGAATTTGCATAAGTCAATCTTCATCCGCTCATAAATATAAGACAGACGCCGCAGCTTCGATGTATATTTGATGATTCCCTCCATAAACTTCGGCTGTGCACTGATGCCACCGCCAATCAGGATAATCTCCGGTGCAAGCGTGATGTAGAGGTTACAGCAGTGCCATGCAATGTTATAATACATCTGCTCTAGAATATCCTGTACCTCCGGATCGGTCTCTGCCATCTCATAGATATCCTCACCGTTTACTTCCTGCCACTTGAGTCCCTTTGCCTTAGCAACCTTCCGGCGAAGTGCCTGCACGGATGCCTGCTGTGTCCATATACAAGGATCCGGAAGTGCTCCCCCTTGCTTCGAATTGATCTCTTCAAGCGGGCAGATCTTATCCACATCCTCAATCGGCAGTCCGTCATATAAAAAGGACATCTCTCCTGCAATCATACCGACACCATGGCGCACCTTCCGGTCAATAATGATACCGCCACCAATTCCGGTACCAAACACAAGCACGCAGGCATCTTTGCAATCCTTGGCATTTCCAATCCAGACCTCTGCAAGTGCGGCGCACTTTGCATCATTTTCAAGTGCAACCGGAACATTTCCGCATCGTCTGCTGATCAGATTACCAAGCGGCACCCGGTCAAGATAAGGCAGACTGCCACCGCCATAGACGATACCCTGATTCACATTCACCTGTCCCGGAAGGCTCATCGCAATTCCTGTAATCTGATATTCCTTGCTATACTTTCCGTATATAATATCAATCTGCTCGAGAAATGCGGCAATTCCGTCTTCTGTTTTCACTGTATATGGCGTGATCTCATCGCCATTGTCATCCACTTTTCCATCCTGAAATGGTGTCGGGACTTTATACTTCTCATAAATCTTACCCTTCTGATCCATGAGCGCATACTTGATAAATGTACCACCCACATCAAATACTAAATACATATGCCACCTCCTATATTTCCCTGCGTCAGCGCGGCAATTCACACAAGCATCCGCGCATCTCCTGATATAATTTACTCCGCACACCGGAGACGATGCACGGAGTTTTGTTTCATTTTTTTATTCTGTTGTGCAGGTATTGCGATACGCACCCTTACATCGTTACACCGCCACAGTAACGCAGGAAGATCATAAGCATAGAAATCGTCACAACGATAATCATCGCCGGTGCGGCTGTCTTACAATATCTGCCCCATCCGATCGGATATCCGTTCTTTGCTGCCACAGATGTACCAACAACATTTGCAGACGCACCAATTGGGGTTGCACTGCCACCGATATCAGTTCCGATTGACAATGTCCATGCAAGGCAATCAAGCAATGGCTGGTTTGTACCTGCCAGACTCTTGATGATTGGAAGCATCGTTGCTGCAAATGGAATATTATCTACGAATGCACTTGCAATCGCAGAGATCCAAATGATAATTGCTACCATCACATATACATTTCCACCACTGACCTTACCGATGAAGGATGCGATGGACTTCAGGATTCCTGTCTGCTCCAATCCTCCAACGACAATAAACAATCCGATGAAGAATAACAGTGTCTTATAATCTACTTTTTTAAGCAGTTCTAACGCATCTTTTCCGGATGTGACCAGAGTAATGATCGCGATAACCGTACCGATAAACGCAACCGTCAGACCTGTTGATGCATGCGATACAAGAAGTACCACCGCACATGCAAAAATCACGCTGCTGATGATAAACTTCTTCTTGTCTGTAATGGCTGTAGAAGGGTCTGGAATGTTGGATGTATCCAGCTCCTGTGACTCTTCTGACAGCAACTCCTTGCGGTATACAAGGTAAAAGTAAATAATAACTACAACAAGGCAGATACCGACGATCAGACCGGTATTTGTCAAAAAGTCGGAGAATGAAAGTCCCAGTCCTGTTCCGATGATGATATTTGGTGGGTCTCCACACATCGTTGCCGAACCACCCAAGTTCGCACAGAACACCTCTGACAGAATCATCGGCACCGGATCTAAATGCAACAGCTTCGCAAGCTCGATCGTAACGGCTGCAAGGAACAAAATAACCGTAATACTGTCAATGAACATCGACAAAACGGCTGCCATGACCATAAACGTCACGAACAACGGTATTGGCTTATAATGCACCAGCTTCGCAAGGCGTAAGCATAACCACCGGAAGAATCCGGCCTTTGCCATACCTTCTACCATTACCATCATACCTGCAAGGAATATAATCGTCGCCCAGTTGATACCGGATGACTCCTCGGAACCCTCACCGGATGTAATCCAGAATCCCTTCGTGAAAATATTCTTTACATTCAATGTCTCGATGACCGCATCCATGCTATGCATTGCCACACCAAATACAAGGATCAGTGTCAGTGCGCCAGCCACGAGTGTGATGTACTGTTTTTCGATCTTATCCAGCACCATCAACACAAACATGACTACAAAGATGGATACAGCCAAAATCTGTGCTACTGTCATATCATCGTCCTCCTTTAATCTATGTTATGCCACATATGTACCTGTGACAAGTTGCACATTGATTTTTCAACCTGCATTATAATAGCATTAAACATCGAAAAAAGGAATAACTTTTTTTACTTTTTTTACATATTAAAAAGAGTTCTCAAAATATGTATATTTTATTGGTTATAAATATCCTCTTTGTTCATGGATGTAAATGCAAGGATTCCCTTTGCTTTTACCTTTCCATCAACCGTTACCTTCGCATTAAACTTCACCAGTCCGGCACCGCCGCTTTCCTTGCGGACTTCAATCTCCAGGCAATCGCCCGGAATGACCGGTCTTAAGAACTTGAATTCCTCGCACTTTAACAGCACATAGATCTTATCGTCCTCCGTGCCCTGACTCTCCATCGTAATCGAGCAAAGCTGCGCACACGCCTCAATGACCAGCACACCCGGCATAATCGGTGCATCCGGAAAGTGTCCTGCAAAATATGGTTCATTCACGGAAACGCATTTGATTCCCTTTGCATATTCGCCGTCTTCCACCTCTAAAACCTTCTCGATCATCTGGAACGGTGGGCGCTGCTTGATTCTTTTTTGTACTTCGTTAATATTCATCATTACAGGCTCAGTCCTCCATCCAATACAATGACCTGCCCTGTCATGTAGGAGCATGCAGGTCCGGCAAGCATCGTAACTACATCACCGATTTCCTCGGCTGTACCAAACCGCTTCATCGGAATATCCTTTAAATATTCTTCCTTCTTATCTTCCGGCAATGCCTCTACCATATCGGTTGCGATAAAGCCCGGTGCCACTGCATTGACGCGGATTCCATATGGTGCAAGTTCCTTTGCCATCGTGGCTGTCATGGAGTTCACAGCGCCTTTCGTTGCGCTGTATACACTCTGTCCCGGTACTGCAAGCTTGGAACTTACGGATGATACATTCACGATCACGCCCTGTTTCTTCGAGAACATCTTCAAAACTGCCTGCTGGGTACAGTACATGTATCCCTTGATGTTCAGGTCGAGACACTGATCAATCGTATCCGGGTTCATCATCAGGACAAATTCATCCTTTACGATTCCAGCGTTGTTGACAAGGACGTCTAACTGTCCAAATGTGTTTATGACCTCACGCATCATTGTCTTTACTTCGGCAAGATCGGATACGTTTGCCTTGATGGCAACGGCTTCGCTTCCGGCTGCCTTGATCTTCTCTACGACTTCATTTGCAGCTGCTTCGTTTGAATTATAGTTGACGGCTACCTTGTAGCCAGCCTCTCCAAGCTTGATCGCACATGCGCGCCCGATTCCGCGGGATGCGCCTGTGACAAGCGCTACTTTACCATTTGTCATGTTTTTCTCCTTTATTCTGTATATTCTACAACTGCGAACCCCACATATCTCGAATATATATTTCCAGTTTGTTCATTCCATATACAATGTATTGAATCTAAGAAGTTCTAAATGTTCTGATATATGTATCTATAATATGCGCCACCGCCGTCAATTCGCCATCCATGGCTCAATGACGGCTTGTTTGAACATCGTGTTCAAACATGGCTAATATTATTACAGAACATTAAGAACTTCTAATATTCAAACATATCGTATATGTTCATGAAACAAACTGGAAATATATAATTCACTTTATCTTTTTGTTCGCAATTGCCTCTATAATTATCTTTTTATAATCCATACTATGCCACTTTCTTTAAGATGACTGCGGCATAGCTGCCACCGATGGCACAGCTTGTTGCGAGTACATACTTGTATGCGGATGTGTCGACAACTTCCTTCGTTACCTCTTCGGTTGTTACATAGTAAGCATTCTGTCTTGTGGCAAGATCTCCGGACAGTGTAAGTGCAGCATGTGCAACAGACAGTGCGGAGCTTGCAGCTCTGCCTTCACCTGTATAATCTCTGACCTGATGTACAGGAACCTTTCCTGCGAAAATTTCTTCGTACACATGGCGCTCCAATGTGTCGACTTCGTCGGCACCATTTGCGAATCCGTAAACGGCATCAATCTGATCCAATGTGATGCCTGCCATAGCGGCTGCATCTACGATGGCGTTCATCAGTCCCTTTTCGGTACCTGCGACATCACCGTAAGCAACGCCTTCGTGTGTCATGGCGTAACCACATACCTCTGCGTACTTCTTCGCATTGTGGCTTGCTGCGTATGTCTCGTTCTCGAGTGCGATACTCGTACTACCATCGGCAAGCACGAATCCGTCACCGCCAGCGTATGCCTGCTTCACATCTCCGGCTACCTTGCCAAGCTTCGCATAGAGCTTCTCCATAACCTCGCTGTTCTCATCGGTACCAGTTGCAAGCATTGCCTTGCCGCGGTTCTGCTTGATCTCGTTATATGCATAGCACAAGCTGCTCATACCAGACTGTGCGCCGTTTGTCACTGTTACGTTATAGCCACGCATACCTGTCTTGATCGAGAGGTATCCACCTGCTGCATTGTAAACGGTGTTCGGGAAGTTGAAGGCAGAACCTGCTGTTGTTCCATTCTCAGAAATGTGCTCCTGGAACTCATATACGGTTGTAAGTGGGCCATCACCGGTTCCGACGATCATACCAAGCTCTTCTGCATTCTCCTCTGTTACCTTGATGCCTGCTTCCTGCAGTGCCTCAAGACCAGAGATGACCTGCATCAGACTGAACTTGTCGAGCTTTCTGTAGAATGCCATCTTCAAACCATATTTATCGTAATCTTCTTTTCCAACATTTGCATGTACAGACGCTGCTTCCGGCTTTGTCTGTGCATTGACCTTATCGATATAGTTGGCAACGCCATTTCCAAGTGGGCTGACGATACCAAGACCTGTGATATAAACCTTCTCATCGTTCTCAGTTTCCTTCACATTGCCCGGCTCCTTCGAGAAGATGATACTTGCATTGCTTCCGCCAAATGCAAAGGAGTTAGACATTACATAGTGCAAATCCTTTTCCTTCATTGTATTCGGCATGAAATCGAATGTGCCTGCCTTCTCACCGAGCGCCTCGATATCCTCCTCAGAATATCCGATCGTTGGTGGAATCTTGTTCTCTGTCAGAGCCTTGATTGCGAAAACTGCCTCGATCGCACCGGCTGCACCTAAGCAGTGGCCAACCATTGCCTTTGTAGAGCTGACGCTTAAGTCTGGATTTGTCTCATCAAAGATTGTATGTAAGGAGAGGAATTCTGCCTCGTCGTTCTTGGCGGTTCCTGTTCCGTGTGCATTTACATATGCAACATCCTTTGGCTCGATGCCTGACTTCTCAATTGCCTCGCGAATCGCATACATCTGTCCAAGTCCGTCCGGACGTGGTGCTGTGATATGATGGGCATCACTGCTGATTCCTGCTGAAAGCACGTCACAGTAGATCTTCGCATTTCTCTTCTTTGCATGCTCATAGCTCTCCACGATGATCGCACCAGAACCTTCACCAAGTGTGATACCGTTGCTGTGGTTAAATGGCGAACATGCCTGCTCAGAAAGCGCATGAAGAGCTAAGAAGCCTGAAAATGGAACAGATGCAAATGCATCGGCACCACCAACGATAAACGCATCTGCCACACCGGCACGGATCAACTCACACGCATAAGCAATACTGATCGTACTTGCTGCGCAGGCATTACCAACGTTTGTGACAACACCCTTTGCGCCTGCCATATTTGCTACATGGTTTGCAATCGAGGCAATCGTCATCTTGTTGATATCCTCTGCATGCTCACCCTTTGTTACATAATTTTCTACACTGACAACACCACCGACGCAGCTTCCCATGACAACACCGACACGACCGGCATTACTCTCATCGATCACAAGACCTGCATCATCGAGTGCTTCCTTGGAAGCCTTCAGGCAGAGCTTGCTGACACGGTCAACATCCTTTGCCTCATCGATCTCATCCAGTGTATCGCAGTGTACTTCTGCACCAAGGTTTGCATAGCAGTCGGTTGTATCAACAGATGCTACCTTATCAATTCCTGTTTTTCCAGCCAGTGCATTTGCGAAGCACTCATCTACGTTATTTCCGATTGCGCTGATCATGCCAAGTCCGGTTACAACGCAACGTGTATTTGTAATCTTATCCATTTTTATCTCCTTTATATGCCACCACGCATTCGCGCGTTTCCTATCTACCTGTTCAGAATACACAGGGCTGCCCCAAAGTTTCCTTTCGGGACAGCCCTCTTTGTATGACTTGCTATTACATATTTGCTACAACGTACTTTGTAAGGCTCTCGATGTTGTAGAAGTGCTCCTTTGCAACACCTGTCATAGCTACGCCGTAAGCAGAATCGATACAAGCGATAATCTCCAGGGAATCAACAGAATCAAGTCCAATTCCATCACCAAACAATGGAACTTCATAATCTAATTCTTCCTCAGGGATTCTAAGATTCTTTGAAAGCATTCCTTTAATGTTCTCAGCGATTTCTAACTCTTTTTCGTTCATTCTATGTATCCTTCCTTTTCTTATATTTTACCCCGAATCAACGGGTATATTTTAAGAGTGTTTCCACTCCAAATATCATGATTGTTTCTTCACACCGTAGGTATCACGCAACTCATAGATCCTGTCTCTGCAGACGCCTGCATATTTTTTGAGGACAACCGATGGTCTGCCTTCTTCGTTTAAATCCATCTCGACCGGCTTGCCGACGATAATGTGCATGCGATGGAAGACCTTAAATTCGCCGTCGATCACAACTGGTACAACCTGCGCCTGTGCCTGTCTCGCAAGCATCAGAAATCCTGGCTTGAATTCATCCATCACTCCGGTATGGCTCGTATGTCCTTCCGGGAATATGTAGATCGGGCAGCCCTCATTCATCTTCTCCAATCCCATCGACAGCCAGCTTGTATCCATCTCCTGACGGTTCATTGGGATATATGGAAGATTGCGGAACAACCAGTTAATCTTCTTCTTATCATACCAGTCCCGCGCAACAAAGGTATGTACCCTATATTTACCAAACAGTCGTGTCATATAGAACCCATCCACATGACTTGTGTGATTGGAATAAACAACACAGTTGCCTTTTTTCAACGCATCTTTCGTTGCCTTTTTGTCTTCCCACGTTACCTTGGGCGGGTACAGGATACGGATTACGCCATTCGCGATCGCAAAGGCAAGCTTCGCTGCAAATCTCTTTAGTATCTCCACGTTCTACACCAGCTTTCCGTAAGGTCCAACCTCCGGGTTGTCCCAGTTCATATTGATTGCCATCTCGAATGTACTGTGTCCAAGCAACGGTCGCTGCAGCTTGTTCCACGTACGTTCCGATAAACAGCCTTCCCTTGCATATTCGTGACCAGCCTCTTTGAATTTCTCCAGATAGCGTGCCACCTTCTCTGCAAACCCCTGCTCTGAGAGTGGACCCCCCTGCGGTGCCAGCACCGTTGTGTATTTTCCCTCGCCGCAGATCCGGTCAAACTCTGCAAACACGGCATCGTAACAGTTGTCTGTCACCTCATAGCCGCATGTGGATACTAAAATCAGTTTCTTCTTTTCGAGCTCCGGATACCGCATGTTATGCAGGAACCGATGATTCTCCTCATCGCCCGGATTCCCGCGATACTCCTGTACATAGGAGATCATACGATCCGTAAATGCCTTCAGCTTTGAAGGCAGTCCAAAGAAATAAAGCGGAAAGCTCTCAACAATGATATCGCTGTCCATCACCATCTGCCGCAGCTCATCCATATCATCGTGGATACAGCACTGCCCCGGTGTCGTCTTCCAACAGACAAAGCACCCATGACAATGGTCAATCCTTTTGTCCTTCAATGCTACCTCACAGACTTCCGTGTCCGCTCCATATTCTTCCACCATGCCTTTGACAAATGCATGGGCAACTTTGAGGGAGGAGCTGTAATCTCCACGCAAGCTTCCGTTAATCAAAAGTATCTTCATCTTCGCTCACACTTTATCTTCTAATTTTGTTGTGTTCTCCCTGCATACATCTAATTAACATTGGTATACGCGTAGAAAAGCACTGTGTTATTTTCGCATATATTCCAAGTTCCTACAAGTGTCAAAAAACGGAATGTGTATATTTTTTACACATTCCGCCTAATTTGCACAACTTTTTTTAATTGTTCTTATTCACCAAATACCCGCTTCATCACCGGATCTTCGCGAAGCACCTGTTTCGCCTTCTCCCGGTACTTTGCTTCATGCAGATATGTGTAACGATTCGGCTTGATCTGCGGTGCCATATCGATTGCCGACTCGTAGTCTGCGCGATTCAAGCCAAGTGTCGATACGAAATCCCAGAATCCGGTATCCTCGAAGATCTTATTGACACGCACATACCGGTGATCCTGTACAACTGCCATCACATAGGTGGCGATTCCAACCTGCACACCGTGGAGCTGTGGCACCTCCAGCAGCTTATCCAGCGCATGGGAGATCAGATGCTCACTACCGCTCGTCGGCGCACTGCCACCTGCGATCTCATTTGCAATTCCGCTCATCGCCAGCGAATCAACCAGCTCCTTCAGGAAGAGGTTATCCTGAATACTCTCAAATGGTGTCCGCACGAAGCTGTTGACCGCCTTCTTCGCAATCATTACCGCGAAATCATTCACCTCGGACACGCCATGCTCCGCCTCAAAAATCCAGTCGTACAGTGCTGTGATCTTCGATACCATATCACCGATACCGGAATATAAGAACTTCGTCGGTGCGGACTTCAATACATCCGTATCCACCACGATTCCATATGCCATGCGTGCTGGCACAGACGTACGCTTGCCATTTACCAGAAGTGATGCACTTGCCGAAGAAAATCCATCACTCGATGCCGATGTCGGCATGCTGATAAACGGAAGCTTCCGCAGATAAGCGGCATATTTTCCGGCATCAATGACCTTGCCGCCGCCGATGCCTAAGATCACCTGTGTCTTCGCGTCGATTGTAAATGCCAGATCGATGATATCCTTGATATCCGTTGTGTCAAGCTCACAATACGAAAGCACCTCGATATCCGCCTCGGAAAGGGAATCCATTACCGTCTTTCCGAACATCTCCACAAGTCCATTTCCAAAGAATACAACCGCTTTCTTAAATCCGCTTGACTGCAGATATTTTCCTACGTTTCCAAGTGTTCCGCTCCCAATCTTCAAGATTGTCGGGATTGCAATATGAGATCCTGCCATGTATATACCCTCCTGATTCTTCTCTGCTTATTTATTATTATAATTCTTGTTCAAATTATTCAACAGCACCTGTCCGACGCCGTCCACCGCGGCTATCGCTTTCTCCATCAGTGCGACCGGATCCTGTTCCACACGACCGCGTATCCATTCAACTGCATTTTCCGAAAGCATCTTCGCGAGTATATAAGATGTATCCTTGATTGCCTGTTCCTTGTATGTGATGTCCGGATTTTGCACCATCTCTTTTTCTGCGTACGCCTGCACGCTCCGGTAAATGGAGCCATAGCTGATTTCTAACAGCTGGTCACCAAACGAGTCCCGTCCCATTGACTGGTAGAGGTTTCTTATAAAGTTTTCGTTCTTCTTTCCATACTGTCCCATGAAACGCAGGTTACTCTTCCACGAGTTCTCCAGATTGTCCTCATCTAAGACAAATAATTTCTTCGCCTTTGTGACGACAATCTCCTCTAACAGTGCATAGATATCCTGATAGTGATAGTAAAATGTATTCCGTGTAATTCCGATATAATCGGTTACTTTTTTTACAGTGATCTTATCGATCGGCATCTGCTTGGACAATTCAATAAATCCATCCATGATCGCCTGCTTTGTAAATTTAGACATGCCATCTTCCTTCCTGTATAAAAACCAGATCTTACAATTCCTAAATCATTGTTTCTTCGTACCCGTTATACCTGCCGCATTTCTCCCAGATACTCCTCACACTGTTTCCGGGCAAATGCCTGCAATTCTTCTCCGTATTCCAACCGCAGTCTGCACAATGCGCGCTTTGCCTCCTGCACATAGGCAATGTACGCTTCCCGGTCTGCGAACTTCCGCTTGCCAAAAAGCACTGCCTGCATGTAGCCCGCAACATCGTCTTCCTTCAAAAAGGCACGCAGGGCAAAATCCCAACGCTCATACCATGCGTCCGTCCCGATCTCGCCGCCTGTCAACAGATCCTCCGCTTTCAGGAACCGTGGTACAGCTGCAAGCAGCCTTGCAATTTTCGCTTCCCGGTCACCGTCGAGTGCTAAAATCTCCAGGCTTCCACAATCATCAAACACGCCATTGCCAAGACGCAGGTCAGCAAATCCATCGATGCCCTCTGCCACAACCTCTGTCAGATGTTCACAGCGTGCAAACGCATAGTCATCCAGAAATCGAAAATTTTTTCCAAGGCGCACCTGCTTTAAATTTTTCTTCTCATAACACGCCTTTTTCCCAAGCTCGGAAACTGGAAGGATGCGCGTGTAGCTTCTTCCCTGTATATCAAACAGCGTAACCGGAAGCTCATCCGGGATGGTCAGAACTTCCATATCGCTGTCGATATGCTCGATTCGGATGCGGTCACCATCCAGCATCGCCAGCCCCTTTTTTATAATACATGTAAATGAATTCTCCTCATAGAGGCAGCTAAATTCATCCTGTGTCATACGTTATCCCTCGCTCAAAAGCTTTTTATCTTCCATACAGAGTCTGCAGGTGATCTGCATGGTATCCCCGGCATCCACATACCGAATTGTACCACCATTTTCATCGACGATCCGCTGGATGATCTGTGTTCCATACCCATGCGAGCCGCGATCCTCTTTTGTCGTCTGATATCCTATTCCTGCTTCATTCGCATGCAGCTTCTGACTGCTGTTCTTTGAGTTCTGTAATTTCAATTCCAGCATCTGCGCCGCAGGATCTTCTGCGATCACAACCTGAATCTGTCTGGTCTCCGTCTGCACACATGCTTCGATCGCATTGTCCAGCAGATTCATCACGAGGCTGACCAGCGACATCTCGTCCATACGCAGATTTCCATTTAAGGTTCCCTGCACATCACAAGTGATCTGTTTATGCTCTGCTTCCTGTATTTTCTTCTGCAATACAAGCTCCAGCAACTGTCCATGCGTGACCGTTCCCATATTCTCACGCATAACCTGTACAAGCCACTGATACTTTTTTAATTCATGATTCATCTGTCGATATGACTGGTTCTGTTTTACCACATCGACATATTGCTTCTGCATCTGCCCGATGCTTTGCTCCAGCCGTTCACACTCTGCCTTTGCCCGCTGCCGCTCCCGGTAATAATGCACCTGCACAAAGGCAACGCTCACAACCAGCAAGGCAAACAGTCCAATCCCCACTGCTTTTTCCATTTGCATTTCTCCCTGTATCTGTATTATACATGCTGTTCTACCATACGCATGTACTGTTCATGAAATGATGTCCGGTATGTCCGTCCAATCGGAATCTCCGTACCATTTGACAAAATCACGCTTTCCCGCATCACAGTATCAATATAATTATAATTCACAACATATCCGCCATGACAGCGCAGGAAATTTCTTCCGAGAAGTTTCATAATCTTCGTCAATGACTGATAACATTGGTACGTTCCCTGTGCTGTGTGAATCTGCACAATCCGATCCTGTCTCTCGGCATATATAATATCTGCCTGCCGGATATACATCATCTTTCCATGATTTCTAAGTTCAATAATTTCATGGTCTTCCTGATCACAATAAATCTGTATCGCCTTTTCCATCGCACGCGGCAACATCTTCTCCTCGTTTTGCTTTAACACAAAATAGCAGTGGATCGTATCATACACTTCCGGTGCAAATTCCAATACCCATGTCAGATAGATGATCTGGCACAGCGGCAGCTTTTTATTTAACTCTTTGCTTAATGTAATCCCGTTGAACTGCCGGTTTTCATACTCGATATCCATAATCGCAATATCACATTTTATATCCTGCACCTCCAGTCCCAGATGCATCTCCTGTGGTGTAAGAATCGTAATGTCTTCCTCCTGAACACCTTTGCAGGAAAGTAATATTGTTTTCGCGCGCTCGGCATCCATTCGTTCATCATCACATATAATAATCTTCATCGTAATAATCGTTCCGTTCCTTCGTATTTCTCTTTCAGCGGCGAACCATAGACTGTGGAAGCAACACACAGATCTGCCGTTCTCTTCCCTTTTTCCGCAGTTGTTTACTGCCATCATATTTGCCGATCAGTGCATCCGCAAGTGCCTGTTCCTTTTTGTGCGGTACTCGTTTTCCCGTCACATAGTCAACATCCAGAAACAAACTGCCCTTCCGCTCACTCACTGTAAGCTGTACAAATGCGTCCGCCTCTTCAACAACTCCTGCAAATGCCGTCTCCAGCATCGCATCCACAATTACCGTTACATCCAGTTCCGCCTTATCCGTACATTGCAGCGGTTCCACGACTGCCTCAAACAGCAGCGCACGTGCCTGTGCACGCTTCGCATAATCCGCCACGACTGCATCTAGTGTAACATTTCCACTCAGGTTCTGTCCATAGACAAATGGCTGTTTTGCAAGTGCTGCATAATGCATCTGACTTTCCGCCTGTAATTTTTGCAGCGTTTCCTGCTCCCGTTTTCGCCATACGATATCAAGTTTATTATACACATATGGCACATAATTACAAACCATAATCAAAGATACAACCCACACGATACCCAGTGCCAGTACCTCGTACCCTGCAATTGTATTTTTCCGCAACTGATCGATCAGCTTCCAGCGGGATGCCAGAGACACATACGAGATAAACGTGTAGCCAAATACAATCCGTTTGTAGATATACCCGCTTCCCTCATACTCCTGCTTGAACATTTTCTTTAAGAAGAGTGCTGAGAGAATAAATGCCAGTGACATCACTCCAAACACCAGAATGCATGCCCGAACCGGTGCAACCGGTGTAAAGCTTACTAATTTTGTCAGATCTTCATTCAAATCTGGAGATGCGTAACCGAAAATGGAAAATAACAGACTGGTCATGCCCTGTTCCAAAATCAAGATACAGTAATTGCGCCAGAAGCATCCTTCGTTATTGATTACAATTAACAATGCCAGCATCAGGATTTCTGTCAGTCCGCTATAAAGCCAAAGCTTCTCTCCATGATAAAACATCAAAACTTCGTAGATTTCAAAATACCCGACAATCATAAACAGAGACAGCAGACGCATCCATATGCTCCGCCGTCTCCGCTTAATCAAAACCATGCACGTTATAAACAACCACACGGAAATCTCTAGCCCCAGTGCCAACACAGAAAATAATTCTTCTACCATAGTACCCCCATAATTTATCCCTTTGTTTCTTCCTTCTGTACCTGATTTGGAAGCAGCACACAAATCTGCCGTTCTTTTCCTTTTCTTCTGATCTGTTTACTGCCCTCATATTTTCTGATCAGGGCTTCTGCAAGCGTCTGTTCCTTCTTGCGCAGGATTCGTTTTCCTGTCATATAATCGACATCCAGAAACAAACTGCCCTTTCTCTGTCGCACGGTAAACTGTACAAACGCATCAGCACCTGTCGAAACATGTGTAAATGCCGTTTCTAACATCGCATCGGCGATTACCGTCACATCCAGCTCTGCCATATCCGATATATGTACCGGCTCTACGACAGCATCAAACAAAAGCGTTCGTTCCTGCGCACGCTTCGTATAATCTGCCACCACTGCATCCAGCGTCACATTTCCACTCAGTGTCTGTCCATAGACAAACGGTGCTTCTACCAGCCGCTCATAGTGGCGTTCACTCTCTGCCAGCATCTGTGCCAGCATCTGCTGTTCTTTTTTCTGCCATCTGGCTTCTGACCGGTTATAGACATACGGAACATAATTGCATAAAATCACAATTCCTATGATCCACACCACATACAAAACAACAAAATTACTGATTTCCACATCGCCCTGTCGTATCCGATCAATCAGCTTCCAGCGCGAAGCAAGGGATACATACGCGATCAGAATATACCCGATCATGATATTCCGGTACAGACGTCCATCCCCGGTATATTCCTTCCGGAAAATGAATTTCAGAATAAGTGTTGCAATGACACAGCACACATTCATCAACCCCAAAATCAAAAAGTTCGTAACAGATATTGGAAGTGGCTGGAATCCGATAATACTCAGCTGGTACTCCTGCAGCTTCGGAAATGGCAGCGCCGCCATTGTAAAAAACAGACTTCCAACACCCTGTTGTAACACAACGATGCAGAAGTTTCTCCATAGATTTCCCTCGTTATTCACGGCAACAACCGTCATCATGACTGCAATCTCCACGAGTCCTGCCGGAAACCACGCTACCTCACCGTGATAACTCATCAAAAACTCATACAGTATAAAATATACCATCAACACAGCCCACATGCCTGCATGAAACAGAAACGATCCCGGTTTCCGTTTCAGCAGGAACATGGAGCTTAAAAACAGCCACGATCCAGTTACAAGCCCTAACATAACAAGCTTATAAACATTCTCTGTCATACCAACAACCTGTTACAGCGCCTTCATCCGGTCGATTGCCTTAACCGTATTCTCATAGGTTCCAAATGCAGTCAGACGGAAATATCCTTCGCCGCTTGGTCCAAATCCCGAACCCGGTGTACCAACGACATTTGCCTTCTCTAACAGATAGTCAAAGAACTCCCAGGAACTCATACCGTCTGGTGTCTTCAGCCAAATATAAGGGGCATTGACTCCCCCGGATACCGAATATCCGGCATTTTTCAATCCATCAAAAATATATTTCGCATTCTTCATATAGTATGCGATCTGCTCGCCGGTCTGCTTCTTTCCTGCCTCAGAGTACACTGCTTCTCCGGCCGCCTGCACAATATACGGAGCACCGTTGTATTTTGTTCCATGGCGTCTTGCCCAAAGTGGATTCAAGGCAACACCATCTGCGGATTTTAACTCCTTTGGAATCACTGTAAATCCAAGTCTTGTTCCGGTAAATCCGGCATTCTTCGAGAAGCTTCGAAGCTCGATTGCACATGTCTTTGCACCGTCACACTCATAGATGGTATGTGGTACATCCGGCTCACTGATATATGCCTCATATGCAGCATCGTAGATGATCACTGCATGCTTTTCGTTTGCGTAATCTACCCATTTCTGCAACTGATCCTTCGTGATCGTTGCACCGGTCGGGTTGTTCGGGAAACACAGATAGATGATATCCGGTGTCTCCTCCGGAAGCTCCGGGGCGAATCCATTTTCTTCCTTACATGGCATGTAGATCACATCGCTCCAAAGACCGGTTGTTGCATCATACGTTCCGGTTCTTCCTGCCATAACATTCGAATCTACATAAACCGGATATACAGGATCGCAGACAGCGATCTTATTGTCAAGGGAAAAGATCTCCTGAATATTTCCGGAATCACATTTTGCACCGTCACTGACAAATACTTCGTCGATTGCGATGTCAACACCGCGTGCATTGTAATCGTTCTTTACAATCGCACTACGCAAAAACTCATAACCAAGGTCAGGTGCATAGCCCTTAAATGTCTCCTGCACGCCCATCTCGGATACTGCTTCATGCAGACGGTCGATGATTGCCGGTGCGAGTGGCTGGGTTACATCACCGATACCAAGACGGATGATCTCCTTGTCAGGATTTGCCTCCTGATACGCACGTACTCTCTTGCCGATGGTTGAGAAGAGGTAACTTCCCGGAAGTTTCAAATAGTTGTCGTTTACTTTAAACATGTCTTTTTCCTCCTAAATGTCTATTGTGACGCTGCGAACGTTTCTAGCTGATTCTCGGTTGTTCCAACATGTGCAATTCCATGCAGACGCGCTCCCGCTCACTTCATCACGCAATGGTACTAAATTCACGTCATACAAGTTTGACGTTCATTAAGTACCAGCGTGCTTCAATGGTCTGCATTAAAATTGACATGTTGAAACAACCTGATTTACCCTGTAATCGTTCGCAGCTGTGTTTACAAATGCTATACAATCATAATATGATTTACTACGAATGTTTTGTAACCTTCTGCCTTGGCTATACTTCAATTTCTCCGTCGAATACGACCTTGGCAGGGCCTGTCATGTAGATGATATTCGCGTCGCGGTCCCAGCGGATGATAAGCTCGCCGCCAAGCAGCTTCACTGTCACTTCATCTTCTGTCTTGCCATTTAAGATGCAGGCAACGGCAGTCGCACAGGTACCGGTTCCACAGGCAAGTGTCTCGCCGGTTCCACGCTCCCATACACGCATCTTCGCATACGTCGGGCTGACTAGCTCGACAAACTCTGCATTGACACGACGCGGAAAGATTGGATTGTTCTCGAACAGCGGTCCTACTTCCTCCAACGGGAAGTTGTCGACGTCGTCCACGAAGCTCACACAATGTGGGTTACCCATGGATACGCAGGTAATGCGGTATTCTTTTCCCGCTACCATGATTGGATAATCCTGCACGATATCCCCTGCATCCGGCAGATCCACTGGTACGTCCTCTGGTGCAAGAATCGGGGCTCCCATATTGACACGCACAAGTTCTACTGTCTTCCGTCCGTTTTTCTCCTCATCGCCAAATGTAAACTCCAGATATTTAATACCTGCCAGCGTCTCGATGGACACGGAAGTTTTATCCGTCAGCCCATAATCATACACATACTTTCCGACGCAGCGGATACCGTTTCCACACATCTCACTCTGCGTGCCGTCCGCATTGTACATATCCATCTTGAAATCCGCCACCTCCGACGGCTTGATCAGGATCAGTCCATCTGAGCCAATTCCGAAATGCCGGTCTGATACCCGCACTGCAAGCTCCGACGGATGCTCTACTTTTTCCTTGAAACAATTGACATAGACATAGTCATTGCCAAGCCCTTCCATCTTCGTAAAATGAAGACGCATATGCTCACCTTCCATCTTTTTTTCGTTTATTTTATATTTTACTCGTTTTTCCAAACTAAACCACTGAAATTTTACCATAAAAAAAAGGAGAGTGCAACGCACTCTCCAATAGAATCTCGATATCGTCTATTTATCCGTCAAATAAATAAACAGCCGGCTTCATTATACTGTGAATGTAAGATCTAAATAATACATATACTGCCCTTCCACGATCTGACCGTCCACGGCACTGACTCCAAACAGATATCGCTCTTTTCCCCCTTCTCTCGTAGATCCATAATACGCCCATATCGGAATCACATTACATTTTCCATCCGTATAACACACATAGACATAATTTAGCTCCACCCGGTCTATCATTATCTTATGGACATCTGCATAGGCATTCGTCTTTTCAAATTTCTGCATATAGTTCTGCGCCGCTGCATCCACCTGTTCCAGGGTAAGAACACTTTCAATTCCGATTCCGGTCTCTTCCACGTCATATGGCGCTGACTGTATATCTGCCACAGCCACGCCGTCAACATCTACCGCAACCGTGATCACCTCTTCCGAAGCCGGCAGTTGATTGGCAATTCCAAATGTAAAATTATATGCACCGGGTGTCCCAGCTACCGGAATTCCATCCCTCGTACGAGTGTAACTAAAGCAGTACGCACAATCGTTCAACGTACTCGGATTCATAGATGCGGCATCTTCATTTGCAACGAGTTTTGCTCCAATACCGGTTTCAAAGCATGTGAAATCGTCATATCCAAGTTTTGCAAGAAACGCATCGGCCTTTGCCTCCGCCTCTCTTATATCCAGCCCCTCCACAGCATCTTCCTCTGTTTTCGGCCGCACTGTAATTTTCGCTTCATACGAATACATATCATACCGCATGTAACGCATGCGGGAATAAGGATATGCATTCGAGTCATAATATGCACATGTATATACATACGGGATCTCATCGATTTCACCATCCACGCGAGCAAGACTCGTCGTGATTCCATCTGCAATCTCATATGTATAAATAGCCTTTCCTGTTTCCTCTGTGACCATTGACTCATCCCGTTGATCTGCAAGCCAGTCCTCCGTTTCCAAATCCGACTGAATACCATTTTCCCATATTGCATGAACGGAACTGTTCTCCGTATCTGTCTGTAACTGTAATTCCTGCTGTCTTTGAAGTAATTGATTCTGTCTGTTTGCAAGCTCCTGCTGACTGCACACCTCATACGGTTTGACCTGCTGCAAAGTCCCCTCGTCAAATATTGTATAGACATGCTCCTTTAGATATGCCTCATCCACTTCCACAGGTTTTGCCCCATAGCAGTGACTTTCTGCAAGCTTTCCACCGCCTGTCGCATCGGCATCCACCGTGAATGTGATTCCAGAATCACTGACAAGCTCATACTCCAGATGCTCGGTCACGCTGTCTGACTCCGCAGACACATCTCCCTCCAGCGCGTCATTTCTCTGGTAGTCCTTCGACAGTTCATCGCCCCTGCCTTTTCCGCAGCCGGCAAGTACCAGACATGTTACCCCTAAGAAGATCACTTTATTCCATCGTCTCATGATACTGTCCTCCTCTTTTAATGTAATGCCCCCTCGTTTCACTCGGCGGCAGATCGTCGGTCGCATCCTAAATCATTCACTTCGTTCATGATGCTCCCTCCTCCTTTCTATAAATCAAATGGATTATCTACAACCTTGGAATACACGCCCTCGATAATCTGTCCATCCACCGCACTGACTCCAAACAGAAAACATTCCCGCGGTGAAGCATCTCCACTGTATACTCTTTGATATGGATTTTGTTCAAACTGATATCCATAATATGCCCACACGGGGATCATATTGTAGTTTCCATCTGTATAACGCACATAGGCATAATTTAATTTTACATGTGTTACAGTGACTGCCTGTGGCACATTCTTCGTGATATAATCCGGTTGTTTATATTCACTCATATATTTCTGAGCGGCTGCATCCACCTGCTCAAAGGTAAGATAAGACGTAATACCGGTTCCTTCTTCCTCTAATTCATATTGATTTGTCTGTATCTTCACAGTCGCAACGCCCTGTACATCCACCGTAACATCGATGGTCTCCTGCGGAGCGGTCAGCTCCCCCGATACGCCAAACCGTAAATCATTGACACCTGCTGTAACCGCTGCAGAAATCCCATCCATCTTCCGGCTATAGGAAAAGCAATACCAACGATCGATCAGATTAGTTCCCATCGCATACGGATCTTCCTCCCTTTCCCTGTAAGCACCAATCTCCGTTCCACAACATACAAAGTCTCCATATCCAAGCTTCTGTAAAAATGCATCTGCCACCGCCTGTGCATCCGCCTCACCCAGATCCGGGATTTCATCCCCGTCCTCCTTCGGTCGCACAAGGATCTGCTTCCGATATCTGTCGTACCGCATATATAAGGTAACCCAGTTTACATTTTCTTCGCTATCCGAAGCCTCCCGGTGATACGTCTCATATACATACGGCAGACCACCGATTTCTCCATCCACTCTTGCCCGGCAGATATTCTTACCTTCTGCATCGACATAGCTATACGTTTTCTGGTTGGTTGCTGTAACCGGTATCCTCGGATCCACTTTTTCTTCCCCTGTCAAAATTGTATGCGTCGCCTGTCCCTTCGTGTCCATACTGCAATTCAACTCACTCATATCTGCAAAAAATCCATCCTTCCAGATCTCAGAGATGGCATCCGTCTGAGACGCCGATTGTTCAACTGCCTTGTCTATCTCTGCCCAAAGAGCATCTCTTCGGTCATCCATCTCCTGATCCGTACATACCATATATGGTTTTACTGACTGTGCCGTTCCCTCATCAAACACCGGATATACCTTAGATTCCACATAGGAATCATCAAACACCTGTGTTTTTACTCCATAGCACCGGCTGCCGGAGAGCCGCTCGCCTCCTGTCACATCAGCATCGACCGTAAATGTCACATTGTTATTTCCGGCAACCTGATAGCTGATATTCGATGGCTCTCCCGCCTCAAATGTACCTCCCTCAGCATTTTTCTGATAATCTGAGGCAACATCACCTCTGCCTTTTCCGCATCCTGTCAATAGCGAAAAAAACATTCCTATGCATAGCACTTTTATCCATCGTTTCATCTCGGATTCCTCCCCCTTCTGATTTGATGGTTTCAGTGTAGCATAGGAATGTATCAAATTTGTATCTATTCCAGATAAATATTAAATAATCGCAATTATTACAGACTTGCGAGTGTCTGACCAAGTGCCTTCAGTTCATCTTCTGCGTCCGGACCAGGTGTTCCGTTTACTGCGATACCTTCGCCATTTACAACAGTTGCGCCATCTGCAACGATACGATCCTCCCAGTCACGCATCCACTCTTGATTTCCCCAGCCGTAAGAGCCAAACAGTGCAATCTGCTTTCCTGCGATCACGCCATCAAGCTCACACATAAATGGCTCCATCTGTGTCTCTTCGAGCTGCTCTGCACCCATAGATGGGCAGCCAAGTGCAATCACAGATGCATCCTTTAATGCATCAACACTTGCCTCATCTACCGTGATCAGCTCTGCCTCACCGCCTGCGGCTGCTACACCGTCTGCGATACTGCCTGCCATCATGGCTGTATTTCCTGTTCCGCTCCAATATACAATACTTACTTTGCTCATAACTTATCCCTTTCTTTTTGTTATATATTTGGCGTTTTGCAAGTCACAGCTCAGACTGCGATCTCCCGGATTGTCTTGCCCTCCAGAATCTCCTGCAGCACATGCTCCCGTTCCTCATCAAAACGCTGAAACAACTGTGTCATCTCCTGCTCATTGTGATAAACCTTCCAATATCCGTAAAAGGAAAAATTCTCTCCATCATTCTCCATAAATCCTAATATGTCCTCGATCGGATACTCCAGGAAAGCTCCCATCTCATGTGGATATGCAATCTCTCCTCTGCTATACTGTTCCACACGCGAAAACAGTCTATGCAGCATCGCAGAAAAATCATCTGCCGGATAGCCATAACCACGCAGAAATTTCTGTACCTTCTCAGATAGAATGTAGCGTTTGAGTGCTTCTCTCCGATACAAAAATAACATGAATTTATTCGCTTTGATTTTTAGAAGATGATAAGAAATCCCGGTTCCCCGCACAAGCTTCCGGATCATGTAAAACTCCTGCATTGTCACTGTGATCAGATTCGAAGCCTTGCTTCCCTTGATCACCGGTGCACAATTGACCGCCATCATCACGGCTGTGTTTTTTTCGAGATCGTTTGATTGTTTGATTTGAACCAGTTCCTGTATTGGCATATCGTTTCCTCACCTTGATGCATGTGAGTTAGTTTTAACTAACTATATGCATCATACAGGAACTTATTTTGAAAATCAAGAATTATATATGAGAAAATATATCATTTGTTGTTCTGTAATGGCATCAGGACGATTCCCTGTCCATGCTCCGTCGTATATTGCAATGCCTGTAGGTTCTCTAAGTCGCCAGATACCCGGAGTGTGATCAATGCTCCATTTTTAATTTCTTTTATCTCCTCTGCGTCCGGGTAAGGAATCGTCACAGAAGCAACTGGCATATACTTCATCGCACTTGCCGTGTACAGCTTATTTTCGCCAAGGACATCCCGTATCTGCACATTTTCATAGAAGTCCAGAAGTGTTGTTGTCTGCGCAAACTTCGTGTTGTTTGTCCATGCAAGCAGGATTGTCCCACTCTCTGTCATATAAACGATATTCTCCACGCTGTTATCATACTTCGTAAATGTGATCTTCCAGAGATATGCCGTATAGGTATCAAAGCTGGTGTCCGTGTAGCAGTAAAGTTCTGACGAATATGAATACAGATTGTCATACTGTATCTGCACGGAATACGGATACACGCCCTGCTTGTAATAGGCATCCAACTGCTTCTTCGCAAGTTCCACCGCTTCGACTTCATCCAGAAAGCCCTCTGTGATATCGCATTTTGTCATGTTACTGTCCCATGTGCCGGAGATCAGCTTGATCCGATCGACAGCCGAGAGATTTGAGGATGTATTGCGTGACATCATCGTTCCCGCTTCCAGATAATATTCCTCCGGTGCCACCTCGACGTGATTCGTCTGTTCCGTAAGCGTCCGTGCAAGCAGATATTTCGGTGCTACGATGCTTAGCACGACGATCAGCGCACAACAGACAAATAACAGTCCGACGCGTATTTTATTGTTCTGTAATATTTTTCTCATGAAATACCACCCACATTGTTGTGCCCTCTCCAACTGTACTTTCGATCTCCAGCTTCTCCCCATGGCTTTCCACAATGGATGCCGCAAGCGAAAGTCCAAGTCCCGCACCGCCCTCTTTCCGTGAACGCGATTTATCTACCATATAAAACTCATCGAAGATTCTTTGTAAATGTTCTTCACTGATACCAACACCAAAATCCTGCACGCCAATCTGCACGCCATCGTCCGTCTGCTTCGCAAAGAACCGAATCTCACTTCCTTGCTCTGACGCCTTTCTGGCGTTGTCTATAATATTGATAAATGCGGATTTCAAAAGATTGCTGTCTCCCTCGATCCTCGCTTCCACCGTCGTACAGACAAGCGTCTGGTCCTTCTGCGCCATGATCGGCGTCACACTCTCCGTAACCTCCTGCATGAAGCTCACAACCGAGATCGGTTGAAACTCAATCTTTCTGTGTTTCGTGTAAATAAATTCAAACAGCTTCAACGACATCGCCTCAAGACGTTTTCCTTCATGGAAAATATACGATGCCGCAAGCACCTGATTCTCCCTTTTCATCTCCTTGGAACGCAGCATGTCCGCATACCCGATGATCGTTGTCATCGGCGTTTTGACCTCATGCGTGAAATCTGCCACGAACTGTTCCTGCCGTGTCACCATTCCCTGCAGTTCATCCATATGCTCACACACTGCATCCGCCATCTGGTTGTAGGTCTGTGCCAGTGTACCTACTTCATCGTGACTGCGCAGATGCACGCGGCTCTCGTAATCGCCCTCTCCAAACTTCTTCGACGCCCGGTTCAGCGTCTCCAAAGGCTTCGTCAGAAGATAGGTAATAGCAAAAACTGCAACCGTACAGCAGAACACTACAATTCCTAAAAGCAGCACAAAATACCGTCTCTGCGTTTCCACGAGTTGATATGTCTCGGTGATATCCCGCGCATTGATAATATTCATCATTTTGTCCTGAACCAGACTTGTCGAACAGGAAAACAGATAATACCGCCCGGCTTCCTTTGTAATCATGTACTGCTTCTGCCCGATCACTGCGGTACTCCACAGTTCTTCCGGACAGGCAAGTTTATTGTCGTCTGACGCAGAATGCACAACCTCCGCACCATCGTAGAACACATAGACACCTTTGTTGTTTCCACCCATCTTACCTACAACATCGGCACTTAAATTCTTCATCTGATATACAAGATTCGATGGGGATGAATTGATCGTATCGAGCAAACGATACTCGATCGTGGATTGCAGCAGATTGTTCTCCTCGATCGAGGTTTTGATCTGTGCATCAAGCGCAAGCTGGAAATTCCGCCGGATCATAAAGAATCCGACGGTTCCAATTCCAAGCGATAATAATATGATATTGATAATTACAACTTTATAACGAAACTTCACGAATTTTTTCTATTCCTTTAATCTTCCAGCCGATATCCAACTTTGTAAATCGTCCTCAGCTTATCGGTCAGACCAAGTTTCTTACGGAGACGCTGTACATGCAGATCGAGGGTACGCGTATCACCGTAGTTGTCATTTTCCCAGACAAGCTCGTAGATTTTATCCCGAAACAGGGTAATATTTTTGTTGCGTACAAATATCTCCAACAGCATAAACTCTTTCGGTGTCAACTCGACTGGCACGCCATCCCGCAGTACTGTACGATTGTCCGTATTGATGACAAGATCGCCATACACAAGTTTTGTCACATCCTTATGAAACCGCCGCAGCACAACCTGTACACGTGCGATCAGCTCCACGATCTCAAATGGCTTCACGATATAATCCTCGGCACCAAGATTTAATCCTTTGACACGGTCGTCCAGTCCTGCCTTTGCCGTCAGGAAGATCACCGGCGTTCCCGTCGGCTTGATATATTCTAACAGTTCATATCCATTTACCTTCGGCAGCATGATATCCAGTAAAACCAGATCAAACGTCTGTGTCTCTATCTGATCCGCTGCCGCCATACCATCATATACACAGGTGCAGGCATATCCGGCATCCTCCAGATTCATCCGAATGAGATCCGAAATCGCGCGTTCATCCTCCACTACCAGTATCTTAATCATTCTTTCTTTTCCTCCGCCTCGATCACGACGCGTCCATCCTCGATGCGCACCTTGACCTTGTTCGTATCAATGCCTGCTGCCGCAAGCATATCATCGCTCAGCTGCACACGATGTGCCTTATCCAGCACGGAATATTCCTCATGTGTCTCATCCGTCATATCCGGTGATTCCAACTGATCCAGCATATCCCGGTAATGCTGTTTCAGGATCTTCTCTGTACTGATCTTGCCATCCGAAATCATGACAACACGGTCTACCTTATGTGCAAGTTTCATATCATGCGTGACTATGATGATCGTAAGTCCAAGCTCCCGGTTTAACTTCCGGAACAGATCCTGAATGTTCGAAGAAGTCTTTGTATCAACCGCTCCGGTCGGCTCATCGGCGAGCAGAATTTCCGGCTCGTTTGCAAGCGCGACTGCGATTGCCACTCTCTGCTGTTCTCCACCAGACATCTGTGCCGGGTAAGAATCCCGTTTATGCTCCATGCCAACTAACGCCAGCAATTCCTCTGCCTTCTCCCGCCGTTTCTTCGCGCTTTTATGGATTGCAAGCATTGGTGCCTCAATATTTTCCAGCGAAGTCAGATACGGAAACAGATTCCGTCCGCTCTTCTGCCATACAAACCCGATCTGTTTCTTCCGGTACTGCACCATCTGACGCTCTGTAAATTCCGCCAGATTCTGCCCATCCACGACAATCCGTCCGGCGGATGGCACTTCCAGACCTCCAACGATATTCATAAGCGTACTTTTTCCGCTTCCACTCTTCCCGATGATTGCCATCAGCTCCCCGCGGTTGACCGTCAGGTCAAGTCCCTGCAAAGCAAGCACCTCAACCTCTTTTGTCTTATAGATCTTCACGAGAGAATCGCAGACGATCAGAGGGGCAGTTTCCGCCAGATCTGCCACCTCCGCCATGTCGTTTTTCCTATCTTCCAATGTATCATTCTCGTATTTGTCTGTCAATAATCTCACCATCCTCCAACTCATAGACAACATCGCCAAGCTCCATCAGGTTTGGATCATGTGTTGTCATAACGATCGTCACGCTTTCTTTCTCGATCAGGTTTCGGAACAACTGCATGACCCGAAGTCCAGACTCGGTATCCAGCGCTCCGGTCGGTTCATCTGCAAACACAACCTTCGGTCGGTGTGCCACTGCCCGCGCGATTGCGACCCGCTGTTGCTCTCCACCGGACATCTGTCCCGGCATATGCCGCATACGCTCTTCCATTCCGACCAAGGCAAGTGTCTCCCTGATTCGTTCGTCAACCTCCTTCGCGGTCAGCTCCGGTTCTGCCAGCCGCATTGCAAAATCCACATTCTCATATGCATTCATAATCGGGATCAACGCAACTGCCTGAAAGACAAACCCAATTTCTTTTCTTCGCAGTTGTTCCTTCTGTGCATCTTCCATCTCCGAATACACCTGTCCATCGAAACTGACATCTCCCTCTGTCGGTGCATCCAGGGCACTTAATATATTCATCAATGTGGTCTTTCCACTTCCAGAACGTCCCTTCAATATCGTAAGTTTCCCTGCCGGTATATCAATATCGACATGCTTCAAGGCGTAGAATTCGCCGTCACCAACCGGGAACATCCGTGTAATATTTCTTGCTTCAATGATATTCATAAGCGAAACTCCTACTCCTCTCCTAATTTCAATGCCTGCGTGATATTCAGACTCCGTACCAGCCGCCGCAGGATCACGATACACAGCAAAATCATAACCAGGAGCACCGCGACAAGCTTCAACACATCCATCTGGTCGAGATAGACATAGATGCTTAAGTTATGTTTCTGCGGCAGATAGATCACGCCAAATAACCGCACAAACAGATATGTCGCCACACCGCCGCAGGCACCACCTGCCAGAATCGATGGCAATGTGGAAAACAGATGCTCGTTTACAAGCATACGGTTTATCTCCTTCTCGCTTAAGCCCATCGCCCGATATACACCAAATAACAATTCCCGTTGCCGGATCGATGAGATCCAGTAAATCAGGAATCCAATCATACATAGAATCAATGCAATGACAAAGCTCAAAGTGAACATTCCGTTTGTAATCCGTATCATCGCTGTTTCCTTCATCGCATCAATATCCCGGTCCAAAGCGGTATATGCCGACAACTTCGTTCCACTCGCGTCGATCACAGCCCGTACCGCATCACTGTCCACGCCATCTGCCAGCTTGTACCATATCTCATATGGAGAAATCTTGAAGCTCTGCACCGTTTTCGCATAGTTTGCGACGATCAGATAATGCTCGGTTTCTTCTCCATCCTCATATGTATACTGTACAAAACCCGGCCACGCATCTACAACCGCTACAACCTTTCCGCTGATCGTACCGCGCACCGTCTCCTTCTTCATCACGGAATCCCCATATCTGGAACAATCCACAACATCCCCCACTTTGACCTCCAGTGCCGCTGCCAGATTCTTCGACAGAATCACACCATTTTCCTGCTGTGCCAGTTCATTTAAATATGTATACCAATGAACGTCTCTGTTTAGTTCCTCCTGCAAATACGCAGTCTCACCAAAATCTTTTGTATGGATTCCCATGAACTCACAGTTAGCAATCTTCGTTTTTCCCCGGCTTACCGATATATTGTTGGTTCGGATTACCTTTGCCATGCTCGTGCAAAGTCCCTGCTTGACCGGCTCGTCATATTTGACCGGATCTGGCTCCACATAGTTATAGTCGATATCATTGGCAGACACATAAAATGCCTGCATCTTCCATGTCTCCTGCAAACGGATATCGGCTCCATCTGCATAGCGGATCCGGTTTTCATAGTTCTGGTTGATCGTGCGCGCCGCATTGGCATTGAACAGTCCCATCGCCACGGTCAGAATCAAAAATACCGAGATAAAGCCCTGCTTGCGGAAGTTCCGCGTGATCTGTAAGAACGACGCGTACACTGCCGGACGCCACTTTTTTCTGCCGATATGATAGACAAGCTGTACAAGATAATGCAGCAACCGCAGCACAACAAGTCCCATCGCCACGATAAACAATACAGAATCCAAGAAGATCAACGGATCCATCTTCGCCCCAAGCAGTGCCCGTGCACGGATCTTATCAATCTCCTGATTGAAATTGTGAAGCAGATAGATTGAAACGCCAAGCAACACGATATCCAGGAAATATTTTTCCCAGAACATCTTCTTGTTGATCTTCTGATCAGATTTTTGCTGTACAATCGATACCCCGGAATGAATCACGACCGGAATCAGGATGAACAGAATTCCAACGGCAGACGCCGCCAGTCCATAGACAAGCATCACTGGTGTAAAATGATACATCGAGAGATTCCCGGCATGGAATGTCAGGAAATCTGTGGTCGATGCAGCCAGCTTACAAAGTCCATATCCAAGTGGCGTTCCAATCAGCATTGCCACCAGACAGAGAATACACGCCTGCAACGCATAGAGCGCTACAATCTGGCTGCGGCGGTATCCCCGGCTCCGCATCATGGCGATCTCGCCCTGTTCTGTGTCGATGATCTGTCCAGTCACCATATAGATAAATGCAAGCACCAGACCAAGCAACGGAAGCTCCAATACCCAGAGCGTGATATCTATCGTTTTCTTGTCCTTCTGGTACTGCTTGAGCAGATTCAGGAACGAATCGGTAAAGCTCTCATCCTCCTTATGAAATTGCTCGATATAATATTGCACATCTGCTACATTCTTCTGATTGATCTTCGTATAATCAAGCAGCACATTGGTCGCATAGTTGATCTTTTCCGGTGCAAACTGCTTCACGATGGCATCAAAGGTTTCCTCACTTACAAACATCTCCTGTTCCATCGTATTCGGCGCTGTATACCAGAAGGTGTCTGTGCTGTCCGTCTCCTTGAAGATACCACAGATCTGCAGCTTCAGCGTTTCCCCGTCTGCATCTGTCCAAAGTGGGAATTCCAATGTCTCACCGACTGTAAAGCCGCAGGCATCCATCACACTCTCGGACAACATACAGCCATACAGATTCTCAGCATACGCATCGTAGTCCTCGCCGACAAGCACCTGTGTATGTGCCAGCATATCCGGCATATACGATACCCTCAGATATTTTCCTTTTCCACCATACGCGCCCTGTGCGGACTGTTCATCCAGCGTCAGAATAGTCTGCGTATTCACCGCCTTTATGGATCCAAGATATTTCTCCCATGTCTGCTGATACCCTTTCACACCGTCGAGCACAGCCGCAGCTGTCTGACGTTTCTCCGTCACATAAGCACCTGTTCTTCCGATCACCGTCGGATATGCCTCTGCTTCCTCACCTGCATTATGAAAGCTGTCCAGCAGCATCTTGTTGAGCGAGCCTGCCTTGAACATTGGCTGACAGGAAACCGCCGCCACAAGGAAGACAAGTCCCAGAAGCAGGCAGGTCGTCAACCATTTTTTGTTTTTAATTTTTTGTAAAACGAACCGTATCATCTTTTACTCCTCTTCCTCTGAAACTGGTCCCGCCAGTATATCTCCCTCCGAAATACCATTAAATATACATGCCACTACATCGCCCTTTTTATATTTGGATGTATCCTGTGCGCTGTTGCAGATTGCTGCATCCACATATTGTTTCTCGATATTTCCATCTACGATTTTCCACACATAATAGAAATCCCCGGATGTCTCCTTGCCTGAGTTCGCCTTCTCTGTGTAGAGCGCATCTGCCGGAATCGTGTACACATCCGAATAAGAAATCAGCGGATAGGAAATTATCTGACTTCCGGTCATATCCTCCACGGATGCGTTCCCGTCTAATTTCACATAGTACATCCGGCTGTCGTCCGTCAGACTCTGCGTGATATAGACACGATTCCCTACCGTCGTGACATAATACTCTTCCTTTGTTCCTTCCGTGATTCCGTTAGAACCACAGATGATGCCCTGTATCGTCTTTCCACTTTCCTCATCCTGCACCGATACAGGTGTCCCGTTCGCAACCTTGCTGTTTCCACCATACAATGCCAATTTCTCCTTCACCGGCGTATCAATCGCCAGAATATCCGAGTCAAGCTCCAGCTTGCCTCCGGTGTCTCTCCAGAAATCCAACACCTCGCCCTCCTGCTCAGCGCAGATTGACATAACACCTGTTCCGTCATTGTTACAGCTTGCCTCCGTATATGCTTCCTCTGACTGCTTGAGCTGATATGTATAATCCAGCGTCTGTATCTGAAAATCCAGATTCTCAATCTGAATATCGACATCCAGCATAGATGAAAGATTCGGATTTGCCTGTTCTTCTGCATCACCGTCGGTTGCTTTCTGTGCATCCGTACCGGTTGCAAGTGGTGTCTGTCCGGCAGTCAACGCTGCCTGCTTTTCCTGTTGCAGCGACCGAAGTGTATTCTCATGTGCCTGCACTGCTTTCGTGCGATTTTCTTTCATATCCTCAATTCCTGACCGCATCTCCGCCAGCTTCGCGCTGCCTTCATTCGTTCGAACCTTGAGTAACACATCGCCCTTTTGCACATAATCTCCATTGGATACACAGATTTCCTGAATTGTACCTTCATATGGAGATGTGTAATTGATCCGCATCGTATCTGCAATCGCATAGCGGTTTGTATAAAACATCGAATCATAATTCGTTGGGGCACTTACCGTATATTCCTCATATGCATCCGGCCATGCAGCCTCTGATGTATAATACACTTTTTCTCCCTCAGAAAGCCCGGATATCACCTCTGTATTTACCGTGTCACTGACTCCTGTCTCAATGTAGCGCTGTTCGCGCTGCTCCCCATTTTTTACATAGACAAATGATCCCTGATCGTCCTCATAGATAGAATCGTTTCCGACATACAGGACATCTTCCACGCGGTCTCTGACGAGATAAACGGCGATTACAGAACCGACTGGCGCGCTCTTTTGAGCATCCTCATACTGCATTCGAAGTGCCGGATATTTCTGCTGATTTTCAGCTGTCAGGCGCTCCTGTGTTGTATAGGCATACTCCCGAAGCGAAATTTTCGCGCCATCCTGTATCGTATAATAACGGTCGTATTTCTCCAGAAGCTTGTCTTTGATCGTTGTATTCTGTATCTGAATATATGTATCCTCATAATCTGCAATCGTGATAACATTCATCGAGCTTGTAACCTGATTGCCATATGTAAACTGACGCACATAAGAAACATACCCGCTTGCAGTTGCCTTGAGGGTTCCATCTTCAATGATCTCCTGCTGCTTCTGAATCTGATCATCGTAATCGGCAAGCTGGTGCTTGTAAAGCAGTTCATCATAATTGGCATTTTCCTGTTCCGTCTCGATCTCTTTTCCTGTTTTCGCAGCACTGTCAGAATCTCCCAGTTGATTTTCTCCCGCCTGTTTTAGATTCAGCTTCTGTATCGTGAGCTGTTGTTTCTGCACCTCCAGCTCACGTTTTTGCACGAGCAGACTCCGGGCTTCTTCCAGATCCTGTTTTGCCTTTTGTGCCGCTTCCAGATCCGCAGTAGCTACCACCTGTCCAGCTTCCACATAATCTCCAACGTCGACAAGGACTTCTGCCACGCTGACCTGTGTCGTCCAGAACACCGCATGTTCTGTTGGCACGATCGATCCATATGCGATTTTCAGATCGCCTACATCTCCCACAGATACTTCCCGGTACGATTCCGTTCCAGATACCGGTTCCAGCAAAGCTGGCGCATCTGCATATTTCGTTCCACAGGCAACCAGAGAGACCGCGCAGAGTACACTCATCAAAAATCCCAGCTGTCGTTTTAGTTTCTGTCCGATTCTCATTTTGCAATCACCACCTTGTCGCCCTCTTTTAAACCATCTTCAATCACTGTATAGCCATCAATCGTTGCCCCAGTCTGCACCTGTACGCCATGTCGGAATCCGTCTTCATCCAGCACATAGACGTAATTGTCATTTCCCACATACACGATTGCATCCTCTGGTACATACAGGACATTCTTGAGCACATTTTTCTCGATCTCCAGATTCAGTGAATCCGAGCTTGGCCGTTTCGCTGAGTCAACCAATGTAAATGTAAGCTGCCGTTTCATCCCGGCATCCGTATCCGACGCCAGCACATCAATCGCTGTCAATCTGACCTCATAGCTTCCAACGCCAAAAGTTGCCGTAAATGTCTGTCCTACCTCAAACGCATAATCATCCTCTGTCGTCGTAGTATAATTGTCCGAGCCATACAGGATCGTTACAACTGCATTTCCGGCATACACGGTTCCATAATCAAGCATATCCGACAGGCTGCTCACAATGCCGCTTCCCTCTGCCTTAATCGTATAAGCTTCCAGTCTTGCGTCCAGATCTTTGATGTACAGTCCTGCAATCTCCTGGTCTTTCTTTAACTGCTCGATACTCTCCTGGTGTTCATCTGTCTGATTAATTGCATCCAGCTTCGTATAATGGTCGATCAGAAGCGCATCCTCTTCCACACGGTTTTCATACTGTCTTCGTTCCTCCGTTATATCCTCCGAAGAGAAGGTGACAAGTGTGTCTCCATTTTGCACGACATCTCCAACATGGACAAATACCTGATCAACCTCCATCTCATCATGATCAGGATAGTATTCTTTCCGTTCAAACTGTTCTGATTTCAATCGCAGATCGAGCACCGGCGCAATGTCTCCATGCACGACTGGCTCGGTTGTGTATGTAATTTTCTCATATTCCGGTATCGTGATCACAAGATCATCCGTCTGGGTTTTGCCGGCACATCCGCTGAGCAGTCCCACACAGAGTACCATCACGGCTGCCATTCGTCTTTTTCTTATCTTTCTCACCACAATCTCCTCACAGTATCCTTTATTTTACTGTTCTTATCTTACCATGAAAATGTATCTAATTTGTATCAATTCGTATATATTATGACAAAAAAGAACTCCAATCTGCGGAAATCCGCAAATTGGAGTTTTATACGTTCTTCTTACTCTACAACGTAAGGGATAAGAGCTACGTGTCTTGCTCTCTTGATTGCAACTGTAAGTGCACGCTGATGCTTTGCACAGTTACCAGTAATTCTTCTAGGAAGAATCTTACCTCTTTCAGAGATGTATCTCTTAAGCTTGTTTGTATCCTTGTAATCAATTACTGCATTCTTCTCTGCACAGAATACACAGACCTTTTTTCTTCTACGAATTGGTCTTCTCTTCATAGGAGCGTCTGGACGATCGCTCTTCTCTGTCTTATTGTAAGCCATTACTAATTACCTCCATTTAATTTCCTTACTTAAATGGTAAATCGTTGCCTGTCAATCCTGTTGGAATATCCATGAATCCATCTGCACTGGCATTACCAGGTGCTGGTCTGTCTTCCTGCTGATATCCACCGCCGTTGTTTCCAGATGCATTCTTGCTCTCTGCAAACTCCTGCTCTTCTACGACAACTTCTGTTGTATAAACTTTATTGCCGTCCTTATTGGTATAGCTGCCTGTCTGAATACGACCTGTAATCGCAATCTTTGTACCCTGCTTCAAATACTTCTCAGCAAACTCTCCGTTTCTGCCAAATGCAACACAGGAGATAAAATCTGCTGTCTGCTCATTTCCAGAATTGTCTCTTCTCTGGAATCTACGGTCAACTGCAAGTGTATATCTTGCGATTGCTAAAGGCTCTGCAGCCTGTGAATATCTAACTTCCGGATCACGAGTTAAACGACCCATCAAAATTACTTTGTTCATCGGAAATCCTCCTAACTATTACTCTGCGTCCTGTCTAACACAAAGATATCTGAGAACAGATTCCATAATACGAACACTTGCTTCGATCTGAGCTGGAGCTTCAGCGTTTGCATCAAACTGGATGAAGTAGTAGAAACCTTCCTTCATCTTCTGAATCTCGTATGCTAATCTCAGCTTGCCTTTTTCGTCAACGTTTGTGATTGTGCCGCCTGCCTTCTCGATAATAGCCTTAGCCTTATCTACAACAGCAGTTCTTGCGTCATCATCAATCTTTGCGCTAACAACCAACGCCAATTCATACTTGTTCATGTTATTGCACCTCCTTATGGTCTATTGGCCTCCGAACTGGTCGGAAGCAAGGAATATAAAAATATATCACAGAGTTAGATATTACCATACGGAATTTTATTTTGCAAGCAATTTTTTCAGAATTTCTCATTTTTTTCGTCGTTATTTCGCGAAATAACATGCAAAGCTCTCGCTTACACCCGACTGTTGTATTAATATAGTATTTATGTTACATTAAATCATAGTAACTACTATATACCATAGGAGGGTTTTATTACAATGAAAGATGAAACAAAATGCCTGCATGCAGGCTATACACCAAAGAATGGCGAGCCTCGTGTTCTGCCTATCGTCCAAAGTACAACGTATGTGTACGAATCTGCCGCAGAAGTTGCCGGCATCTTTGATGATCCAACAAAAGGACTCTGTTATTCCCGTTTTGCCAATCCAACAGTCATGGCAGTCGAGGAGAAAATTGCAGCCCTGGAAGGTGGTGTCGGTGCCATGTGTACCACTTCCGGACAGGCAGCTACCTTGCTTTCCATCTTAAATATCTGTCAGGCTGGTGACAGCATCATCAGTACCCCTGAAATCTACGGCGGCACGATCAATCTGTTCTCTTTCACTTTGAAGAAGCTTGGCATTGAATGTATCTACGTGGATAAAAATATGTCTGACGATGAGATCAAGGCCTGTTTTAAAGAGAATACAAAGCTCGTGTTTGGCGAGACAATCGCAAACCCGGCGCTGACTGTATTTGATATTGAGCGTTTCGCAAATATTGCACATGCAATGGGAGTTCCATTGATCGTAGACAACACATTTGCAACTCCGATTCTCTGTAAACCTTTTGACTTCGGTGCTGATATCGTCGTACATTCCACAAGTAAATATATGGATGGACATGCCGTTCAGATCGGCGGTGTCATCGTAGACAGCGGCAAGTTCAACTGGGATAATGGCAAGTTCCCAGAGCTTGTCGAGCCTGACGAATCCTACCATGGAACCTGCTATACAAAATCTTATGGCAATATGGCATATATCGTCAAGGCAAGAATGCAGCTCATGCGTGACTTCGGTGTATATCCAGCCGCACATTCTGCATTCCTGTTGAATCTCGGATTAGAGACTCTTCCAGTTCGTATGAAGCAGTATACAGAAAATGCAATGGCAGTTGCAGAATACCTTGAAAAGAGTGACGCAGTTGTCAGTGTCAGTTGTCCAGCACTTCCTTCTGATCCAAACCATGCACTTGCAGAAAAATATCTCGGTGGCAAATCCTGCGGTGTTATCTCCTTTATCATCAAGGGCGGACGTCCGGCTGCGGCAAAATTCATGGATTCATTAAAGCTTGCCTCCAACGAAGTGCATGTTGCAGATATCCGTACCTGTGTCCTGCATCCAGCAAGTGAAACACATCGCCAGTTATCCGACGAGCAGCTTGTTGCAGCTGGTATTGATGCTGGTATGGTTCGTTTCTCTGTTGGTCTGGAGAACATCGATGATATCTTAGAGGATTTAGACGCCGCATTAAAAGCAGCTATGGAATAATTGATAGATTCTGTATCCATAAAAAAGGGTTGAAACAACTATGTTTCAACCCTTTTTCTTATCCTGCTTATATCTGTAATTCCAAAACACTTCCGAGGATTGCTTTCGGTTCCTTCACTTTCCGCTCTTCCGCATAGAATGCTTTGTTGTATTCCTGCAATTTCTGCATTGCGATCGGCTTGTCCACTTCCTCATACATCTGTGCATTCTTTGCACTAACCAGATTCGCCATACTAATAAAGCCAGGTTCAATCGCAATACCGCTGTCTTCTACCGGTGTGTCCGACTCCTTCGCCGGTCCCCACCATTTCATACCGATGGTATCTGCGTATTCTTCCGTTGGTGTCTCACACAGAAACTCCAACGCATACTGTTCTACCTGCTGCTTCGTACACACGATCTTCTTGCACCCAGTCACATGTCCTTTTTCATCCACGCGTCCAATCATCGCTGGATACGTGTCTACACTATTCAGATAATGACAATCAATCTCATGCATCCGTAGCTCTGTACGCTTGATGCCGCGTCGTTTCAGCAAAACTGCGATATCCGGCCGCACATTCATCATCCAACGTGCAAGCGGATTTCGATATTCGCGTTCTTTTCCAGACCATCCATTGATATGCTTTCCAAGATCGAACCCCGGATTTTCTATATCCAGTTCCTTATCCAGATTGTAAATCTCCGCAGCATTCACTGCCTTGGCATCTACATCCTCAAGCATCGCCCCCTGCGCCTCTTCACCTGCATACAGTGCACGTAACTTCCGGTTTGCAAATGTCACAAGCTTCCGGTTGAATTCAGCTTTACTGTCCGCATAATTGAAGTAATCACGCAGGAACGCCGGCATATAATATGCCTGCATTACTTCGTAAGTCTTATTTGTAAAATTGTCAGAATCGATCTTGACACGTTTGCATCCGTTCAAAATCTGGAACAGATACGCGGAAAACTGAGCTTCATCCCTACACAGGGAGCGCTCTCCATTTATATAGTCATTGATCAATATGTCCATATGTTTTACCACCATTTATTTTTATCTTAGTTCCCAAAAGTATGTATACCGAGCTTTGCGGCTGATCCCTTTGAGAAGTGCCAGTACATTGGTGAACCGTCACATTCCAGTACCACATAAACTGTCTTATCTTCCGATACATCACTAAAATCCAGATCCGGATAATTCTCACGGATATCCGGTGCATCACCGTTCGATGCAGTAAATGTACCTGTGTAAGTTCCACCATACTCTTCATCGTTCGATACAAGCGATACAGTTACCTCTCCATCAAACAATCCATCTACCAGATTACCAGAACGGGTTACCGTTACAAGCTCATCGCCAGCGTCCTCGTTGACAGATGTCTCAGTACCTGCACCGTTCGGTTTATCGTTGCTCCATGCACCTTCATAAACCAGATATGCCTGATTATAACCATCCATCTTGACGAACATCGTTCCCTGTCCACTTCGCACACCGTTCTCGTAATCACCATAATAGAAGTAATAACCAGAACTCAACAAAGTAGAATATGTGTAAACGCCCGCAGCTTTTCCTGTATAGGAGCTGTCATAGCCATCCGTTGCATAAACATAAGAATCACCGTCCATATTCGCAACAACTGTACTTGCATTATCGGAACCATCCACGTCCATCATGCCTGCATAATCGGAAGCTGACATCAGGCTGATTACCTGCTCCATCAGATCATGTCTGGCTGTCATCAACGCACGCTCTGACTCAATCTTCTCTGTATAAGAAGAGAAGTCCACATCCGACATGCTGTCCGCATATGTATTGATAAAGGATTCTGCCTGATCATACTGCTGTGCATCCATCATATCATCCAAAACATCATATGCACATGCCTTTCTTCCACTCAGAGCCGACTCATTCGTACTGTCGAGATCCAGAGCATCTCCATAAGCAGCAATCTTATTTTCATAATCAGAGTTATCCATTGCATCGGCACGGTCTACATATGCAGTTACGAGGTTCTTCTTCAGACCGTTGTCATTTGTCAGGTTATACCCTTCCTTATATGCATCGATCAGAGAATCCGTATCACTGTAAAGATCATCTGCGTATTCATAGAATGCTACGATATCCTCACTGTTCTCTGTTACTTTATCTGCATCAAAGCCCGTGATTGTTGTACGGAACTCTGTGAAATTCTCTCTTGCCCCATCGCTTTCACCGGCACTAATCTGTGCGGATAACAAACCGTTCATAGCCGGAACCCGGTCATCAAAGATACCAAGTGCTGCTTCATACGCCGTGACAGCTTCTTCGTAATTGCTGTCTGTCATCGCCTTCTCAGCAACATCCATCTTCCTCTCATACCGTTTCTCTGGCGTAAAGAACAGGAAATATGCGCCTGCGCCCAATGCCAATACCACAACGACGCAGATAGCCACGATCAGACCTGTCTTTTTCTTCTTTGGTGAACCATCTTTGTTTACTTTTGGCTGTTTTGGTGCCTTCGGTTTTTTCTCCTTCGGAGCTTTCGGTGGTTTCGGCGCCTTTGGCGGCTTTCCACCATTCATCGGCGGCATCTGTCCGTTATTCGGCATCATACCCATCGGTGCTCCCATTGATCCATTTGGCATCTGTCCCATTGGTGCTCCCATCGGTCCATTCTGCATCTGTCCCATTGGTGCTCCCATCGGTCCATTCTGCATCTGTCCCATTGGCGCTCCCATCGGTCCGTTCGGCATCTGTCCCATTGGTGCTCCCATCGGTCCGTTCGGCATCTGTCCCATCGGCGCTCCCTGTGGTGGAAGCATCTGTGTCTTGTCCTCAAACTGTGGTGCGCCCGGTGCTGGTGCTGCACCCATCATCGCTGGTTCTGGTCCAGTCAGAACCGTCGTTGCACCTTCCGTATCATCGTCATCCTCAGGTGGCATATCTTCTGCGCGCAATACCGTTGTCGCGCCCTCTTCTTCGTCCTCAGTTTCTGCATCCATCGCACGTAATACGGTGGTTGCACCCTCTTCTTCATCCACGTCATATCTGGATTCCGGATTCTTATTTTCGTCCATATCGTTTCCTCCTGCAAAACTGCAATACCTTCTTTACAGTTTATACTTTTTCTACCTCATATGTCAACATACTTTCTCGTATTTCATAAACGATTTACCATTCTTCTCTGTTTTTCAGGCTCTGGATTTCCTCTGTAGTAAGTTTCCGATATTCACCACATGCAAGCGACTCATCCAGATACAACGGTCCCATACGCAAACGCTTTAAATATAGCACCTGCATACCTACCGCTTCAAACATTCGTTTAATCTGATGATACCGCCCCTCTGTGATCGTAATTTCGATCTCACTTTCGCTCCCTGCCTTGTGAATCTTCAGTTCAGCTGGTGCTGTGAGCAGCTCATCTCCGATATCTACACCCTCAGCAAAAGCAGCGACCTCCTTCTTCGTGACCATGCCTTTGATCCTTGCATAATAGGTTTTTTCCACATGCTTTCCCGGTGCCAGCAGATCATTTGACAGCTTTCCATCGTTGGTTAAAAGCAACAGCCCTTCCGTATCTTTGTCCAGCCGTCCTACCGGAAATAAATCGCGTCGTTTTTGTTCTGTAATAAGATTCACAACTGTTTTTTCATGTGCATCTTTCGTTGCAGACACCACCCCCTGTGGTTTATGCAGCATATAATAAGAAAAACTCTCATACACGACCATTTTACCCTGCACACAGACAACATCCTGCGCCGGTTCCAGCTTTTCCTCCGCATGGACACACGTCTCACCATTTATGGTGACCTGTTTTGCCTTCAGCAGTCCTTTCACATCCTTTCGACTGCCAAAACCCGCATCTGCCAAATATTTGTCGATTCGTATTTTTGCCATATTGCACCAGTCCTCCCATTTCCAGACAAAAGAAGAAGATCCACAGTCAACCCGCGGATCTTCCCATTCTTATTATCAATCCTCTTGGGGAGATTGAACTATATATTTCTGTCTCTGCTAATTAGAATAAGCTATCGTAGAAGCTTCCAACTGACGCGCCTGCCACTGCTCCGTACTGATTGTAAAATACAGACGATGAATTTGCAGATGCATCGCTTGCAAGCTGCAACATACGACTCTGTGTATTACTGCCGAAAGAGAAATCTCCGGCAAACAGTTTCTTCACATCCGACATATCTGCGGATGCAAATACCTCCTCGTCAAATGCAAGTGTGTTATCACTTTTCACCGTAATTCCGATCTTGGCTAATGCACTTGTATAATTTCCAGTCTGAGAAGCCAGTCTGGATGCATCCTTCAGTACGCCTGATTTATCTGAATTCTGTGCACTCTCCATCACACTGTTGTAATTGCTGACAAAGCTCTTTACATTCTTCTGGATCTTATCTGTATCCGCACTCTGATACAGCTTCTCATCCTTCAATGTTTTCAGATCCTTCCATGCATCCTCGGATGCCGTCTTTGTCGCAGTATCCTCTGTCTTCGTCTCTATGTTACTCTTGGAAAACTGCTTCTGCGTTGCCTTCTTCGCACTATCGTTCGAATAATAATGCTTTGCAAGCTTCAGATAACTGCCGTTCCGAATGGAGTTGTAATCGCTGAGAAGTCCCATCAATCCACTGCTTGAATTGCTGGAAGATGTTCCAAGCATGCTATTAAAAAAATTGCTGCTAATATTCATACTCATATTCTCACTTCCTTTTTACATTCTCCTACTATTCGTTCTTACCCGTAGTATACTACATATCCCACTGATTTGTAAAGAGATTTACGGATTTGTCGTCGAACCTTCCGTTGTTCCCTCTGTTGTGTCCGCACCTTCACGTTTGAGATAGATAACTTCATCGGTATACATGCCTGAATCGTCGGCGGTCTCTTCCCAAGTTGTCGTGCATGCCTCATCCGTGTATGCTTTATATTCCAGCAATGCAAGCTGTACCGGTTTGTCCACTGGAACTGTATAACTGCTCTCCAGTCCTTTTCCCTCTAAAATCTTGAACGTAACTGTCCGCGTCATCATAGACTCGTGTGCGGTCGCGATTGCCTCCGGATATGTATAAGAATTTCCTTCTGTCACCCAGGAATATGATACCTTTTCCCCATTGGCATCGTAACAATAATATTCAAGCACCTTGTAATTGTCATCCAGAACATACTGGAATACATAAGATGCGTTGTCATTCTTATAATTTGTCTCCACAACCAGATCTCCGTCCTCGCGGTAGATATCCTTGATCGTCTGATCCGCCTCTGTAAGGGAGATAATCATATCGTTGTGATTCGTGTTGATGATCGCATCTGCCACATTTGGTTCTGGATAGATCAATGCATAACACGTCTTGTCCTCATCAATCAGATACCAATAACCATATTCTTTATCAAGCACCTGCACGATTCCATTTGAATCCTCGTACGCCTGCAGATACGTGCCGTCCTCGGCAAACCCAAGGAACTGATATTCCGAATACACCTCAACTCCATCACTGTAATAGATTGTATTCAAGCTATAATTGTTTCCACCCGCAAGCAATGTATCCCCTTTGTTTGCATCATAGATTGCTTCCATCGTGACCTTCTTATCTTCCTCTGAGGCGGGTTCTCGCTTCTTTTCCTCTTCCGTTGTATTCTCTGCTTCCTCCCGGATATCTGCCAGAATATCTTCGGTCGTTGTCGCATCACTCTGTGACGCTGCCGCTTCGGTTGTCACCAGCACCAGTTTATCTTCTTTTCCGCATGCAGTCAGTGCAAGCATCGCTGCCGCCATCGCACACGCCACCCATAATTTTGACTTCCTCATATGTTCTCCTTCCCGCTCACATGGTTGCTACCGCCCCACATTAAGCCTGTCTCTTCAATACGCGTATCACAAGTTTCTTTACTTCTGCAAACTCTCCCATCTTGAAATAAGCCACAAACATCAACAGATTTGACACGATCACAGACACGATTGCCTTCAGGATCAGCGCCAGAATTCCAACGCCCGGTATCTGACTTGCAACCAGATAGGTAAGTGTACATACAATCGTTGTCACGATTGTATAATACAGAAGCTTCCGTATATATTCCCATGCATTCCGCTTAAATAATACCGTAAACAGGTTGTGCAGAATCCACGGCATACCAACAGCCAGCACCGAAATAACGGTAGACAGGATAACACCATAGATACCAATAAACTGTACAAGAATAATATTCAGCACCAGATTCACAAGTGCCGTCACAAGTGGACGGAACCGGTCTTCATGCCAGATTCCCGCTGCATCTTTGTAAGTGATCAGAATCTGGTTTACCTGGCTGATGAAGAAATACACAACCATGCAAACAACGACTGCAAATGGAAGCATTCGCTTCTCTGTTACCCAGAGCCGCATGAACGGCTGATACAGACAGAGCATAACCGCACTGCACATACCTGCAAGCCACATAATGATAAATGAAAGCTTCTTCAAATCCGTATAGTTTTTTTCTTCCGTCTCCATCAGAATACTGTTTCCGATACCTGCAGTGCACGATACGAACACAACATTCATGATTCCGGTTACCGCAGTCAGCACATAGTAATAATTGTTGTAAAATGCATTCGCAGCAAGTCCTAAGAATGCCGATATAACAATCGTATCCGCAGACGACACAATGACCTGCCCCACCTTCATGGTGAAGAGATCTCTGATACGATTATTGATTTTCTTTACTGTCTCTTTCGGCAGCTTTCCGACTGCCTTATACTCCGGATACATCTTATTCGCAAAATATGCCGTTACCAGATTCGTAACGATCTGTGTGAAGATCTGTACAATCAGATAGATATAATAATCGCCGATTGTCATAACGACAACTAACTGTGCCGCATACTGGAACGTATTCGTCACAAGCATGACCTTGCTCGCTACATCATTTCTCTGGTGTGCAGTCAGCAGACTGTTCTTGTACGCGAGCAGCCAGTACGACATACAGGTACAGAACAGATTGAGCAGATACACGACATAGATGCTCACGCCCTCCGGCATATCACTCTTTACAAGATACGGAATAAACGGCGTCAGAATTCCGCCAACGACTGCGATTACCAGTCCGATGATCCGGTAATATTTCTGATATAATTTTAACAACGCGCAGATCTGCTCTTTATCATTGTCGATAATCGGCTGGTACATGGAATAAACCATCGCTGAACCAACGCCCAACTCCGCAAGGTTCAACACCCACAGCACCGAACCAAACAAGCTGTTTAAGCCGAGATACCCATCGCCCATGTAGTACATAATTGCTGTACGCATGATAAATGGAAGCAGTATCTGATAGCCTTTCAAAAACATGCCAAACACAACATTTCGCGAGGCATTTCTTACACGGGTTTCCTGTTGCATAACTTTCCTCTTTCTACTACGAACTTATGATTCCTGTGTGGAATCAATATAGACACGCGGTACACGCTGGGAGATATTGCATACAATCTCATCGACATTTGTCTGAAGCAGATCTGCCATCCACTGGATGGAAAGGTCTCCGCCAAGTAGCGTCACCTGATCGTTTCTCTGTACATCCGGGATATCTGTCACATCGACCATACACTGATCCATACAGACTCTTCCGATGATCGGTGCTTCCTGTCCACGGATCAGCACCTTTCCTCGGTTCGACAGATCTCTCCGGTATCCATCCGCAAATCCAACCGGCAGGGTTGCGATCTTCGTCGGACGCTTCGTCACGAATGTGCCGCCATAACCAACCTCCGTTCCTGTCGGAACCTCCTTCACCATAACCACATACGTGTACCAGCTCAAAATCTCCTTGAAGTTCTCTTTTTTGAACCCTTCTTCGTCGATTGGATTCAAGCCATATAAGATATCTCCGGCACGTACCATATCGAGCTGCGAATCCGGCATCAGCAAAATCGCCGGGCTGTTCGCCACATGATACTTCGGAAATGTGATTCCCATTTCCTTTAACTTCTCTGTCATACGCAGAAAGCGGTCAAGCTGCTTCCCTGCACTCTTATGATCGTACTCATCTGCACGTGCAAAATGCGTGAAAATGCCTGTCATATTCAGGGATTCCATCTGTGAAATCTCCTTGATTGCTTCAAGCGTCTCATCGTTATCCGGGAACCCGATCCGGCTCATTCCGGTGTCGAGCTTGATCTGTATATTCTGCTTTCTGCCCTGCCGTTTCGCTGCCTCGGCAACCGTCTTCGCATATTCCACCGAGAATACTGGAAAGTCCAGATTGTAACGGACTGCCTCATCTAAGTCATAATCTCTGGTATCTCCAAGCACAAGAATCGGCTCTGTCGCGCCATGCTCCCGCAAGGCAACACCCTCGCTCCACAGTGCAACCGCATAGTTGGTCACGCCGCAGGCTTTCAATGTCGGATACAATCCTTCCGCGCCGTGCCGGTATCCGTCACCCTTTAAAACCGCCATGAGTTCGACACCCGGCTTTAATTTCTTGCGGATCTCTGCTAAGTTATTTTTCAGCATACCAAGATCTACGACGGCTGCTGTTCTTCCCATCCAAGGTTCCATACAATCTATCATACCTTTCCATTTTTCAAGTACATCAAAATTATCTAAAATAAAACACAATCGAGCAGGTTCATACATCCTGCTCGATTTACTTTCTTCACAGATTATCTCTGTACAATTCTTACATCAATTCATTCATTGAATCTCTGATGATATCCAGTCCGCGCATCAATTCGTCATCCGTTGCCACAAGCGCCGGCATCAGCTTCAACACATTGTTATCTCGGCCTGCACGTTCCATGATCAATCCCTTTTCAAAGCACTTGTTACAGATTGCCAAAGCAAGCTTTCCATCTGCAACCTGGACGCCCCAGATACAGCCGATTCCCCGGATCTCCACACCCGGTCTTGCAATGTTCTCATCCATATATTTGCGGATGATTCCCTCTTTGCGCTTTACCTCAGCCTCAACCTTATGGTCAAGCATATATTCCAGTCCTGCCTTCGCTGCAACCATAGAAAGCTGGTTGCCACGGAACGTTCCGTTGTGCTCGCCCGGTGACCAGATATCTAACTCCGGCTTGAACATTGTCAGAGCAAATGGCATACCATATCCACCGATGGACTTCGACATTACGAACATATCCGGTACGATACCTGCACGCTCGAACGAGAAGAAGGTTCCTGTTCTCGCACAGCCTACCTGAATATCATCCACGATCATCAAAATATCATACTTATCGCACAACGCACGGACACCCTGCAGATATTCATTGGAAAATACATGCACGCCTCCTTCTGCCTGTACGGTCTCGATAATGATTGCTGCCGGTTTCTCCACACCTGAGTGGTCGTCCGTAAGCAATGTCTCCATATATTTGATTGTATCAAGCTCCGGGAACATATATGGTGCCGGAATATGTGTAACATCATTCAGACATACACCTGCGCCGCCACGGCTGCCCGCATCACTTGTGAGAGACAATGCGCCAAGTGTCATACCATGGAAACATCCCATGAGTGCCCAGATCTGATTTCTCTTCTTTACTTTACGCGCCAACTTCAATGCAGCCTCTACGCCATTGGTTCCGGTTGGTCCAGGGAACATCACCTTGAAATTCAATCCTCTTGGCTGTAACACCTTTTCTTCAAAGAACTGCAAAAACTCTTTCTTCGGAACAGTCATCATATCCATCGAATGCATAATTCCATCACTCATCAGGTATGCAACCATCTTTTCCTTAATATAGTCATTGTTATGTCCATAGTTTAAGGCTCCTGCTCCGCAGAAGAAATCTATATATTCCTTTCCGTTCTCATCCTTCATGATCGAACCCTTTGAAGTCGTAAAGACCGCAGGGAAGCTTCTACAATAAGAACGTACCTCTGATTCATAATTCTCAAATACTTCAACGTCAGTCATACACTCGTACCTCCTACTCTGTGTGACTCATTTTCTTCATAATCAAGCTATAATATACTCCTCATTCTCTCACTTCGCAAGTGAAAAAAGAATGAATTCTGTATTTCAGACTTAAGATAATTCCAAATCCGGCTTTTCAAACTCCTTCATTTTCTGGTTATAGGCATCCCTCATCGCATCTTCGTACGGTATTTTCTCCATATCTGCGCCTAACATACGCAGAAGGTAATGTGTGAAATCCGGGTTTGCTACAAGGATTGGTCCAAGCATGTAAGTCGCAAGAATCTTTCCTTTGCGGATACCTTCAAATACCGACTTCGGATTCATACCAGTTCCCATCTCAACCTTACAAAAGCTCTCCTGCTCCGGGATTCCAAATGTATGGGAGAAACGGCTTGTATAACCAAGCAATGTAATATCATCGAATTTTGCCTTCATCAATGTATTGAAACGGTTCGGGGTTTGTCTGACCGAATAGCTGTTTAAGTACGCCAGAGCTTCCACCTTGCTGCCATCTTCCCGCTTGATGTATTTGCCAAGCAGTTCGAGCGCATTTCCAACGAAGAAGAATACTGTCTTCTCTGCATCAAATGCACGGAAGATCTCTTCCTTCAAAGGAAGCAGACGGCTCAAAATCACTTCCTGACTCTTCTCGCTCATCGAGCACATATATACCAGATCAATATCCTCTGTCAAAAACAGAGGCTTCGCATTCAATGTTGTCTCTACAAATTCTGCATCCGGTAAGCAGAGCTTCAAGTATTGCATATTTCCTTTGTCACCATATAAGGTACAAAGCTCCGGATAAAGGATTTCAATCTTCATTATTTTTCATCCTCCAGTCTCTTCAAAAGCTTCTGCTTCATCTTGCAGGAAATACCATAGGTATCGCAGTCGTATAAGATATATACCTTATCAACGCCCTCTAACTTTACTTTATCGACCGCTGCAACCTCATCGAGATCCCACGCGATCTTCTCCTCCGGGATTCCGGCGATCAGCGCACGCACACGGTGATCGAGACATCTTGGTCCACAGCAGACTACCTGCATTACATCGTCTCTTGCAAACTGCTCGTATTCAAGGTCGTAGATCCAGCCGATAAACTCGATACTCTTCTGTCTGTCGCTGAAGTCATCCTCTGCGATCATGATGACCTTCTTACCAGGCTCTTCTGCCACATACTCGAACGTACGGCAGGAGCTGACTGCGCTCTGTCCTTTGCTGAGTGCCTGAACGACTGTCACATTTCCGACCTTCGTCTCGCTGTAACGGGATTCCGGCACATGGATCTCTGCGATCCGCTTCTTCACCTCATCGGAAGAATATCCAAGCTCCCGCATCATCGTAATTACAGTCAATTCATTATAAATATTAAACAACGCATCATGGATCAGTGCGTATTCGATCTCATTTCCATCCTTTTCACGGACAATTAACTTCTTGCCTTCCTTGTCGACCTTCGTTGCAAGATAATCTGCATCTGCAGACTTGTAATCGCAGTTTGGACAATAAGCATTTCCAATATGATGATAACGAAGGTAGTTGAACTTCAGCTTCGTACCGCATTTTGGACACAATGTATAATCAGCGATCAGGTTGTATGGCTCCGTCTTGTCATCGTCCTGCTTTCCGATTCCGAAATAAACATGCTCACTATTCGGCTTTAAGTTGCTGCTGCACTGCTCATCTGCATTTAAGATCAGCTTCGTTGTGTCCGGGCAGTATGTGTCAATGACACTGAAAATGTAATCCGGATGTGCGTTTCGCTTCAGTGAATCACGGAACAGGTTCGTCACGACGAGATAATCCGGCTTTACATATGGAAGAATCAGACGGGATGCACGCTCGTCCACCTCAAATACAGTTGCGTCCACGCGGCATCTGCCAAGCCAGTTGACGCTGTTCAACAGGTTTGTCACACAGCCCGGCACGATATTCGAACCGGTCCGGTTGCTGACTACCTTCTTGCCTTCCTTCTCCAGCATATCGGTCAGCATGTTTGATACGGTCGTCTTACCGTTCGTACCTGTCACGCAGATACAGAGCGGTGCCTTCGGTGCCTGCGCCATGAAATCCGGGCAGATTTTTCTGGCAACAACGCCTGGGGTATGCGTGCCGTTGCGCCCCGAAAGGCGGATGATGACTTTGCTGAATTTTGCAGCCATGACTGCGATATGATAACGTAACTTCGACATGATTGTCTCCTTTTTCCTTTTGAACCTCGGACGATTGCCAATCCAGAGAGATGTTAGAATCGATCAAATCAGATAAAAGAAATATCAGATGTATTGGAACTAAGAAGTGCTAGATGTTCTGATTTATTTTTTTATTCTTGACGCAACCGCCGCCAATTCGCCATCCGTGGCTCAGTGGCGGCTTGTTTGAACATCGTGTTCAAACATTGCTGAATATCCACAGAACATCAAGGACTTCTAAGTTCCAAACATATTTATATTTCTTTTATCTGATAGATCGACACCTAAACATCTCTCTGCTTCGACAATCATTCACAAATCTTACTTTCTTCCAATCTGTATTCACAAGACAATCCTGTCTTGTGTTGCCTTGATTTTTGTATGAAAGTACAATATCTACTGTGTAAAATCCAAGACATTATATATCTTGTGGGTAGGATTGTCAATGTATGGAAATTTCTCTACATGTTTACTGTAACAGATCGTGTTCGAGTGACGCGATCACAGCAGCACCATCTCCGATTGCAGTTGCGATCTGGCGGACAGTCTTGGTGCGCACATCTCCGATTGCATATAGAAATGGTATATTTGTGCGGCAGTCCTCACCGGCACGGATATAGCCGTTCTCCATCTCTACGACCTCTTTTACAAGTGCAGTCTGTGGCTGCATGCCAACCGCGATAAAGATGCCGGATAATGCGAGATCTCGTTTTTCTTCTGTCCGGTTATCCTCGATCACGATATGGTCAACCATGTTCTCACCACAGATCTCTCGTACTTCGGTGTGTGGTAGGAATTCGATATTTGCCGCATCGAAGATCCGCTGCTGCAATACCTTGGCACCGCGCAGCTCATCACGACGATGAATCAGGTAGACCTTCTCACATACATTTGCAAGGTACAGGGCATCTTCAAGTGCCACATCACCGCCACCGACAACGGCCACCGTTTTATTCCTGAAAAATGCACCATCACAGGTTGCGCAATACGAAACACCGGCACCGGCAAACTTTGCTTCGCCTTCCACGCCGAGCTTTCGATGAGCAGCTCCTGTCGCTACAATCACTGCCTTTGTCTCGATCACACTGCCATCTTCCAGATGCACTTCCTTGTAATCATCCTGATTGGCAATGTCCGTCACCGTACCCTCCATAAATGGAACCTCCAGCGCATCTGCATGTTTCCGGAACTTTACTGACAGATCATAGCCATTTGTTCCGTAGAAGCCAAGCAGATTATCCACACGATCAGTTGTAACAATCTGTCCGCCACTGAACATTTCCTTCTCGATCACTGCCACATCCAGCAACGCACGCTTCGCGTAAACCGCCGCCGATAAACCTGCGGGACCGCTACCGATAATTACGACATCTTTCCTTGTATCACTCATCGTTTTCCTCCAAACTGGTTTCTATTTCATTCGTTTCATTTTTTTTAATCAATTTCTTATTTTATGCACGATCTATCTGTGTGCAAATTCTTTTATAACATCAATCGTTTTCCGGATATCTTCCTCTGTATGTGCATCTGAGATAAACATTGCCTCAAACTGCGATGGAGCGAGGTTGATTCCATGATCAAGCATATATCGGAAGAATGCTGCATACTGCTTCGTGTCGCTCGTCATGGCGGTATCCATATCAACCACCTGCTTGTCTGTGAAGAAAATGCTCATCAATGAACCGATCTGGTTGACACAGACCCGATCGCCAAATGCCTCTCTTGCTGCCTGTGCAAGTCCTGCGGTTTTTCCTTCGAGCTTTGCATACACTTCCGGATGTGCGTCCAGCAGCTTCAATGTCTCAATGCCTGCGGTCATCGCAATCGGATTACCGGACAGGGTTCCTGCCTGATATACCTCGCCAAGTGGTGCCACGCACTGCATGATCTCGCGTCTGCCTCCGTAGGTTCCAACCGGCATACCGCCACCGACGATCTTGCCAAGCGTTGTCAGATCCGGCTTGATATGGAAATATTCCTGCGCACCGCCCGGTGCCAGACGGAATCCTGTGATAACTTCATCGAAGATCAGTAATGCACCATCCGTCTGCGTGATGTCACGCAGGAACTCTAAAAATCCTGCCTTCGGTGGCACAACACCCATATTTGCCGCAACCGGCTCGACAATGATTGCTGCAATCTGTCCCTTATACGCATCGAATAACTGTTTTACGGATTCCTCATCGTTATACTCTGCAACGAGAGTATATTTCGCATAGCCCTCCGGGACACCCGCACTGTTTGCCACCGTCTGTGTGATCACGCCAGAGCCTGCCTTTACCAAAAGTCCGTCACTATGTCCATGATAGCATCCCTTGAATTTCACAATGTAATCTCTTCCAGTAAATCCACGTGCCGCGCGGATTGCACTCATCACCGCCTCTGTACCGGAATTTACCATACGAGACATTTCCATTGAAGGCATATGCGCTGTGATAAGCTCCGCGATCTCCAGCTCTTTTCTGGTCGGTGCACCAAAGGTCAGTCCATCATCGCAGGCCGCCTTTACCGCTTCGATTACCGTCTCCTTTGCATGTCCGAGGATTCCAGGTCCCCATGAACATACATAATCTATATATTCCCTCCCATCCTCATCGAATATACGGGAATCCTTCGCTTTTTTTATAAAAATCGGGGAGCGTCCGACTGAGCCGAATGCACGCACCGGCGAATTCACGCCACCCGGAATATATTTCTTGGATTCTTCAAATAACTGTTCTGATTCTGTCTGCATGATTATGCTTCCTCCTCATCTATCGCGATACACATTCCTGCGAATCATTTTATTGTTCATCCTGCAGCCATCTAGCCACGTCAAGTGCATGATAGGTTATGATAATATCCGCACCGGCACGTTTCATCGCGATCATGTTCTCCATAACGATACGCTTCTCATCGATCCAGCCGTTTATCGCTGCTGCCTTGACCATCGAATACTCGCCGCTTACATTGTAGACTGCGAGTGGATGCTTCGTCTCGCCACGCACCGCTTTCACGATATCGAGATAAGCAAGTGCCGGCTTTACCATAATGATATCCGCCCCCTCTTCGATATCTGCCTCACATTCGCGCAATGCTTCCCTGCCATTTGCAGGGTCCATCTGGTACGTTCTGCGATCGCCGAATGCCGGAGCGGAATGTGCCGCATCCCGGAACGGAGAATAATATCCGGACGCGAACTTCGCGCTGTATCCCATAAGCAATGTATCCACGCATCCATTTTCATCCAATGCCTTCCGCAGATATGCGATATGTCCATCCATCATGTCGGACGGTGCGATCATGTCTGCGCCCGCTTTGGCAAGTGTTACTGCCATCTTAGCCAACAGCGGAAGTGTCTCATCGTTCAGTATTTTTCCGTCCTTCACCAATCCGCAATGTCCGTGGGAGGTATATTCGCACAGGCACACATCTGCGATAATCAAAAGCTCCGGTGCTTTCTTCTTGATCTCACGCACCGCACGCTGCGTAATACCATTTTCATCATAAGCGCCGCTGCCGCATTCGTCCTTGTGTTCCGGGATACCGAAGATCAAAATTGCCGGAATGCCAGCCGCCTGTATGCGCTCTAGTTCCTCATCGAACCGATCCAATGTATACTGGTAGATGCCCGGCATGGAATCGACCGGGTTTTTCTCATTGGTTCCTTCTTTGATGAATACCGGGTAGACGAGATCGGATTTGCTGATTTGTGTCTCGCGCACCATGTTTCGCAGTACTTCATTTTCTCTCAATCTTCTTAATCGTATCATGTGTGTATATTCCTCTTTTCCTATAACTTACAGTAATTATAAATGTACCTCTCTACAGGAGTTGAACATACTTACCATTTCTACGCAGACGCGCACGGGTAACATCACATCGCTATGCTCTGTGATAAGTCGTCGACATCCATCCTAAATGGAACTACGTTCCATGGATGTCTCCTCGCTCGGTTCAGCACGCAATGGTACTAAATTCGCGACGATGAATCCGTCGCTCATTAAGTGCCAGCGTGCTTCAACGGTCTGCTTAAGAATTGGTAAGTATGTCCACCTCCATCTACATTTTTACTCTTTATTATTATCTGTCTTTTTCATGTCAAAGGCAATATCCAATGCCCTTACTAAACCTTCCGCATCGCACTGTTCCGGGACGACATCGGCGGGCAGACCACATTTTATAAGGGCGTCTGCTGTTACCTGCCCGATTGCGCCGAGTACAATACGTTTCTTTCCTTGTGCCGGCGTCCATTCCGGCTGTCCGGTCTCGGCAAGGCAATCTGCAAATGCATGCACCCCGGAAGCGCTTGCAAATAAAATTGCGTCGTAATTATTTAAATATTTCCAGTTTTCAGTCCGCGCGCCACGCACATCGTAGATAGATAGAATCTCCGCGTCAATCCGGTTCGCAGATAAAATCTGTTCTAAGACCGGACTTCCTTCCTTCGCCCGCGGAATCAAAACCTTTTCTCCTGATTTTACAACGGTACAAATCCCATTTGCAAGACTTTCTGTCGTATATTGCTCCGGTATATAATCCGCATAAAATCCATACTGCTCCAGCGCCTGCGCACAGCCACTTCCAACCACGGCGAATCGGATATCTGCAAACTTCCGAAGATCGACCGCACACGCGCGCACCCGGTCAAAAAATAGCCGGATTCCGTTCTGGCTTGTAAATACGATCCACCGATAATCTGACAATTTCTGAATTGCCACATCTAACTTTTCCATATCCGGACACGTTCTGACATGCATATCACAGATTGAAAACAGCGATGCGCCTTTTTCTTCCAGCAGTCCGCGCAGTTTCTCCCGGAATACTGCCGTGCCAACGACACCGATCTTGCAGCCATCAATTGCACTGCGCTTCTTGTCCTTCATCGTGCAGGCAGCTGTCTGCCCGACGACTATGATTGCCGGTGAAACAAGCTCGTTCTTCGAAACAAGTTTGCCGATCGTCCCTATCGTACCGCGCACGATTGTCTCTCCGGGCAGCATACCATTTGAAATCACACTAACCGGTGTCTCCTCCGATTCCCCCTCTTCGCGCAGTCTCTGCATAATCGGTTCCAGATTCGAAAGTCCCATCAGGAACACGCTGGTTCCCTCCTGTTTATGGATGTTCGCAAGTGCATCTGCCTCGCCCTTCTTCGTATGTCCGGTAATCACATGAAAGCTCCGGCTCATCTCCCGATGCGTCACCGGAATTCCAAGCACCTCCGGCACCGCAATCGCAGAAGTCACACCCGGAATCACCTGAAACGGAATATCCGCTTCCTGCAATGTAAGGATTTCCTCGCCGCCACGTCCGAACACAAACGAATCGCCGCCCTTTAAGCGGACAACCTTCTCGTATTTTCCTGCGGTCTCTACCAGAATCCGGTTGATTTCCTCCTGCTTCTTATAATGCGCACCTGCCTGCTTGCCGACATAGATCTTCGCGCAATCCGGTCGCACAAGATCGAGAAGCTCTCCCGTCCCAAGCCGGTCGTAGATTACCGCATCGCACGATTTTAAGATCTGCAAGCCTTTGTATGTAATCAATCCCGGATCACCGGGACCTGCTCCGATTAAATATACCATTTCCAATTCATCCTTTATACATGTGTCAATACAATTTTCCTCGAAATATCAAAAAAGGATTCGATTTTTCAATAGACACTCCAATCCTTAATACTGATAAATCCAGCTTTGCTTTTATAAACAAATCCTTCAGATTTTTCTGATCGTATAATTTTGCAGCAAAACTATACAGCAAATCACGATCTGGATTCAGTTCTATTACAATCCAATCCTTGTCTTTACGAAAATGCTTCGATATATCTGTCAGCATTACAGTCTTTCCACTGCCCCAGACGCCCGTAATCATATAAATCTGCTGGTTCATTCATTCTGACGAAAACGAATCAATAATCTCATTCGTCTGTGCCAATCTGGAGATTGATTCCAACGGACTCTTACCCAAAACTAATGTAAATGGATTTTGCATCGCGCGCCTCTTTTACTGTTCTTTACTCTTTTTTATTATTTTTACTGTTCTTTACTGTTTTGTCAAGAGATTTCCATTATTTCTTCCATAATAGGATAGCATCCCTTTCTAGATTTCTCATAAACTGAGGACTCGGATTTCTGAGCCCAGATTTACTTATCATAAGCTCCACGATCGGCAAATTATAATCATCCGGTACTACATCACTTCTCATGTGCGCAGCCACCCGTGCCGTGGTATTCTCAGATACACACACGAACAGATCAACATCCGAATTGTATTTATGATCCTTTCTTGCATAGCTGCCGTATAAATAAATGCACTGCACATATTCCCAGTAATCTTTCGTTAAAACATTAATCGCATACTTTAATGATTGTTCATGCCGACATTCATTTTCTTTAACCATACACAGTCACCTCTTTCAAGATTATAAATTTATCATAATATTCTTCAAAGAGGGAATCTATATACCCGCTGTTGGAGCTTTCTAAACAGTTAAAAGAAAGCATCAAAAAAAGGAACAACCATAAGATTGTTCCTTTTACTTTACCTATTTATTTTTCTATTGCTACTGTACTTCGTAATAACCATATTCTGGTTCTGTAACAGTTTCTGTTCCCACTACACGACGTTCCTTTTCTCCGTCTATTATATTGCTGTAAGGATCTCCATTCATTATATGATTGTATGTATGGTCTGATATATATTCTCCATCAGCAGCTATGTCATCTTTATAAAATCTTTTTTTACACATAAAACAGTAGCTGTATGGTACCATTTCCACTATTTCTTTCGTCTCAGTATACGCCGGTTCTGTCGCTACCCATACAACCTTATGCGTTTCCGGAACTACCTGATTGCTGTAATATGCATCCCTGATTGTGAATGTTGCTGTCCGCTTGGTTCCTGCTTTGTTGACTCCACAACTGCAGATTACATGGTATTTAGGATCCCAGAATGCGAAGTGCTGTTCCAACTCTTCTTCCGTTCTATAAATATTATTGCAGCTATCACACTGATAATATGTTACTGTCTGTGTCAATGCCGGCTGCAACGTTGGGTTCTGTGGCACTGTTGGTGTCGTCGGTACTGTCGGTACTGTCGGAGTTGTCGGCGTCGTTGGTGTCGGATTCAACGCGTCTTTGTAACTGTCCGACGTTGCAGATACGATACCTGCTACATTTGCTCCGGGAGCTGTTCCCTTCCTGCAGAGTACGATCTGGATTGCTTCCAAACGCTTCGCATAGCGGGCTGTTCCTGCTGCTTCGCCGTTCTTAGCCCAGCCCATCCATCCGAAGGACTGTGCATGTACACGATAGTAGATATCATAATGGTTTGCAAGTTCACCTGTAAGCCGGATCCGGATTGCTTCCAGACGCTTCGCCTGTCCGCTTGTTCCACTCATAGCTCCATCTGCTACCCAATTCATCCATCCATAAGACTGAACATGTGTCTGATACTCAACGCTTCCACAATAGCTCGTTCCCTTAATATCGATACTGATACCTTCGAGACGTTTGCCCTGCCCGGTTGTACCGCTGACCGCTCCATCTTTCGCCCAGGTTGTTTCCCAGCCGTAGGTCTGTCTATGTACACGGTAGTTGATACTTGGTGTCTCAGATGCTATATTCTTCGGAACGATCTGAATCTTGACTTCTTCCAGTCTCTTTGCTTCGCCAGTAGTGCCTGCCAACGCTCCATTGTATACCCAGCCTTGGTTATCTCCATATGTCTGAATGTGTACACGGTAACGGACATCATAATGGTTTGCAAGCTCTCCCGTGAGCCGGATCTGCATGGCTTCCAGACGTTTACCCTGTCCGGTTGTACCAGCTGGCTGACCACTTGTAGTCCAATCCGTCCATCCGTATGTCTGTCGATGTACCCGGTACTGAATCGTTCCTGTGTAACCTGTGTTATTCTTCAGATTAACAGTGATTGATTCTACCCGTTTTGCCTGTCCTCTCGTGCCAAGCACAAGCGTCTCAATTCCATTCTCGTAAATGATTCGTCCGTTTGTGTCACCGTAGCTCTGCACGTGCGCTTTTCCGGACATTCCGATCGATGTTGCAGCTTTGCTCTCAACCGCCGGAAGCTGCGTGATCATGAGCAGTGCTGCAAGAAGTGTTGTTGCAAGTTTTTTCATACCTTTCTTCATATTGATTTCTCCCCATCGTTTATTTATATTTACTGATTAGATTATATCATAAGATTCTATATAATAAAAATGTACAAATTGATATATTGTACATTTTCTAATCTTCTATTTTTTCTTTCATCAGGTAATATTCCTAAATATCTCCGCATCCACCTTCCCGATCTGCCTGTTTTTCTATGTCAGACAGATGATGTACATAAGTTTTAATGTTGTTGGAGTCTCAAAAATATAAAGCAAATATTTTTTTACTGAACAGCTATTTCCGTAAGTGTTATTCCTGTTATACTTTCTTCCTCCATTAGGATCTTAAATTTTTCAGAAACAAACAATGGTACCTGTTGTCTGTTTCCTAATTTGGATACATCCGAATTCTCCGTTTTGTCAGAATATATACCATACTTACTTACTGTATACACTGTCCCAATACCCGAAATTTCGGTCTCAAAATACTTTGATTTTTCTAAACAGAGTGCATCTACGACCCGTAATACATTTGCGAAGTAATATTTTCGGGATAATCGTAAACCATTATATTCTTCAACAGTAACTTTCAAGAACTGAATATCTGTATCTACGGATTCAAGGATTTTTTCAATTTCTCGGACACCAAAAACCATCCTTTGTCATTTGCCAAATAATCGGTCCAAACACTTCCTTCCTCGATTGAAAAACGAATAACCGTTTTATCATCCCATTGATTAAAGTACTTACCCATAATCAATGCGTTCTGCGGAATTGTAAACTTGTCATCAAAATGACAGATTATATCATTTCCCCTATTCATATCCATTGACAATTTATAATATTTCATTTTCCTATTCTCTCCAATAATCCTTATACAGCATATTGGGATTATTTCTGGTCATACAGTAGGGACGCTTACATCTACAATGCCTCTATCTCTATTGGTAATCCTAACTCCAGACTATACTCTAATGCATGTTTGAAGACTGTTAAGAAATTGTCTCCATCATCCAACATAGCATTTAGATTCCTGCCAAATCCTACAACGAAATTCTCATATTATGATACTTGGCTGCAACATCTTCAAACCCAACAGATTGGTATAAGGAATATCCATCCTCTGTTGCCTTTAATTCAATAATGCTCACGTTTTCTGCTTTTGCGTCCTCCAACATCATGTTCATTAATTTCTTAGCATATCCTTTTTTCCTATACTCTGGCTTCGTATAAACATTCAAAACAGTCCCCGTCTTCCCGGTAATAAATGATGGGCTCATAGGTTTTTCCACGATCAACAAGAATGCACAGGAAACGATATCCTTCTCATTGCGTGCAACATAGACCATTAGATTCCTATTAAGATGTTTTTCATAATAACCTGGCAATAAGGACTCTATCAATTCTAAATCAACAGCCTCAATTTCTCCTAAATCCTCTTGCAAATATGCGATTCTAAGTTCTGTCAACATACCTGTATCTTGAGCAGTTGCTTTTTCAAATGTCATTGTCATTCCTCCGAATGCTTTTATTAATATCCTCTAACTTTAGATTGGTACAAATACTACGTTCCTACTTGTTATAACATGCATCAAATGCAGGACGCATATATTCTATTTGTCCCCGTGAAAGGTCATATTCTTTTGCCTTTTTTTCCCAATTATTCCTGACAATTGTAAGTATTTCCTCTGCCTCATTTTCCGCCACCTCTCTCTGAATTCCAAAACGGTTTGCGGTATTAATCGCCAGTTCTATCGATATGTTGTTATCACGGTCATCTACTAAAAGTGATAATTCATCACCATATGGAACAGGATTTACGTCGTACAAAGGTGACAACTTCCAACCATTATCTGCAAATAGAAACGCATGGTTACGAAGATGATCATCTGTATTAGTAACCGCCATATTGAATACAATTCGTTTCCATAATTCCATCAAATCAGCCTTTGGATTCGATCCAAAAGCCTTAATAAATGAAACAATATCCAAATAACTTGTCCCATTCTCAGCAGAAGCGCCATCTGTCTTTCCAAGCAATGTCATTGCCGAGGCAAAGTGTATTCTTCTATTACCATCTCTATCAAAACGTCTGACAAGAAAGGTACTTCCAAGTTTTGAGAATTTTTCTAATTTAGATTCCGGAACATTCAGTCCACACAATCTTGCCAAATCATGAACAACCTTTTCCCACGCCCCTGTGTCACATTCATCATTCTTTGATGGAAATTTAGCTATCCACAATTCGCCTTCTGTATCCATTACCGTAGCCTTTGGTCTTGCGCCACCCAAAGAAGATCCCAGCTTTATTAACTGGTTCAACCATTCGTCTGTAATTCCTTTTTCATCATTTTCAAAATTTCGGGAAGCCTCCTCCAATGTCCTTAGTTTTGTCCATGGAGGTGTTGCGGTTTCCTTGTCATCAGAAAGAAATAGTCCGTCGGGATCAAGCTTAAAACGAATCCCTCCCATTCTGGTTTCGTCGTATACCCCCAGCAGATAATCACTATCATGCAGTTTTCTTGGTTTTCTTTGTTCTCTTCCAGCAAGTATGCGTTCCCTTTTGTTCATAAGCACACGTCCCCACCTGTCTGGAGACGCATCCGAAAACATGCCAAAAATATTTTTTCCTGTTGGAAATTGCCGTCCTGTGAACGGTTGCAACTGCGGATCAAGGCTGACTCTCATTTTATTTTTAGCCAACCAGTCGGCATCGTATTCGAAAGAATATGTTTCTCCGCCCTTAATAACTCCAACATAAAGCTTTCCGATTAAACATGGACTATCTTCTGAAAAATCATCATATACATATATGATTTTTTCGTCTATCACCATTATTTTTTTCTCCTTGTTGCACGCTTCTTTGTCAGGAGATTAAGATCCTGCATCTGCCTGCCCATTTCATCATCCTTCGCTACAAGAAGCATATCCTTGTCCATACCTCCTAATGCATGCAAAACAGCGGCATAAATCCCAATCGCAACCGCCGGACTTCCTGACTCGACCTTCCACAAAGAAGATCTACTGATTCCTGCACGTTCAGCCACTAATTCCACGGGCAAATCACGTCTTAATCTTGCTAATTTAATCTGCTCTCCCATTGTTTTCAATATATCTTCTGTTTCGGGTAATATGTTATACACTGCTTTTTTCATTTTTATATCCTTTTCTTTTCAATGTTTATTATTATAAACGTTATACGTTATATAGTCAACAATAGCAAACATTATCATTCCTATATTATTTATTCAAATTGCTGTGCATATCCCCTTTGCGATTGGTGAGCTTGCTTCTAATACATTACAGGAAACAATATTTTCTTCAATGTCCGCTTTTTGCAAATTATTTAATTTACCACTCACATGCAGCTCATTTTTTTCTTCTGAAAAATCACAATAAAATACCAGCTTTACCTTTTTATATCCTTGTTTTTTCTTTTTTTCAGATGTTCTTTCAACAAAAAGACCGGCAAGTATGTAAGACTAAAATCAAGCAGTGCAATAAGCATCAACCATTTATTCGGTGAGGAAAACCTGCCAGCAAGAAGAATACGCAAGGAACTCCCGGCACTCCGGAAACACGATATCCCCGTTTCTTGCTTTCAAGCGGTGCCGCAACATAAGTAGCGATCCAGCACAGCAAGCCAATCGCCCAGAAAACTCCGTCGATTATCCACATTGCTATTGGATAATGTTCATACAAACCGCTCATGTACTCCTCCCAAGTTACCGTTTATCTCCCAATTTCAATGTGTTTTTGGGAGATAAATCAATATTTATACAAAAATGCATCCTAATCCTGATACCTAAGCTGAAAATAATCCATATACGCCTTAAATCTGTCTTGTGCGGTCAAACATGTATCTATCAAATACCCCCGCTCATTCTTCCACTCTTTCAATCCCCGATAATAAAATTCCTTGATATCATCCTCAATGATAAAAGGTGTAATTCCACTACGAAGACATTCTTTGAACATGATCAATCTGCCAACACGTCCATTTCCATCCTGAAACGGATGAATTTTTTCAAACATATAATGAAATTCTATAATATCTTCCAATGTTTTTGCAGAATCGGCATTATACTGTTTTAATAATTGTCTCATTTCTTTTGCAACCTGCTCCGGTTTCGTCGTCACACTCCCACCAACTTCATTTGCAAATCTTTTATAATCACCAACCGCAAACCATGATTTGCGACTATCCGATGTGCCCGATTTCAAAATAGCATGAAGCTGCTTAATAAAGGCTTCACTTAACTTATAATGCGCCTGTTCGATAATCAGATCTATACATGTAAAATGATTTGCCGTCTCTACGATATCATCAACATTTACGGTACCATCCTGTATCCCAATTGTGTTCGTTTCAAAGATATATCTTGTTTGATCGTGCGTAAGTCTGCTTCCCTCTATATGATTTGAATTATATGTTAATTCAATCTGTATCTTATGATATATTCCACCCGAAATACCCGATTCTTTTTCCATTCTCAAACGTGACAGTAAATCTGTTTCTATCTTCTCTGTCCGTTTCTTCCTCTGTGGCTTTACTGCATCTTCCGGTATATCCCACGTTTTCCCGTCTAAAACAGCTCCCGGTATTCTTCCATTTGTGCAATAATTTCTCACACTTCTCTCTGATATATTCCATTTTGTAGCAGCTTCTTTTACGCCAATATATCTCATACATACCTCCATAAAACAAACGTTTATCGGAATAATTATAGCATTATCGGCAATATATCTCAATGATATTGATCTTGATTTTCAATTTTATTTTGCCGATAGCTCCTCTGCATTTTTCCGCAACCACTTATAATCCGATTGCTTCGCCCGCTCCAGATACGCTTCTAATCTCGGTGAGTTGAGCTTCGCCAATACATGCAACGCCATGATTTTTTGATATTCATCTTCCGAAGAACCTGCCGGATATTTCCCACGATCCCAAAATTCAAACGCATAGCGTTCCGCACATTCCGGCTTTAATTCTGCTATCGTCTGAAGTGCCATTCTGGAAGTATATTCATACTCCGATTTAATAAATGAAAATATAAGTTCCGGATCACAACCCTCGCAATCTCCAAGATGCTTCGCAAACTGCCACTCTGCATTCACATATTTTGATCCAATGCTCTTTTTTGCAAGCAATTCAAACCAGTCCCTGCGCAACACCAGTTTCTCTTCTACAAGCTCCTCACACTCATTATCTCTGGCTATAACAAACAGCAATGCATGGATCAGTGTCTCGTCGGCTTCACTGCATGGATATTCATTTACAACGTCCTCCGCTGCACCACATAATTCTTCAAAATGCGGATACCCAAGCTCCCATTCTCCATTATCGCGTTCCTCCGACCATGTTGGTTGACATTGATCCGCCCATTTTGTGAACTTTTTAATTTCTCGATATAGTTTTTCTTTATGATTCATAATTTCCTAATTCCACCATATTATCCGCCATTTTTAATTCAGACGCAGCCACTTGTGCATTCTCCCTCTGCACCTTATCCATATATTTCGTTGTCGTCACCGCCTGAATACATGCAACTGCACAGACGATCGCCCAGAAGATTGCAAATACAATAATATTCTCAAGATTCAGGCGCTCTTTGCGCATTTTGTCACATTCCACATCATCCCGGTACTTCTCTGTATTTCTCTGCCGCCACATAATTACCGCAAGAATAAGCCAGACGCTGTCCAGAACCAGACACACGGTGAACAGAAATGTACAGATATCCTTCATAAAATGCCCCTTCATAAAATGCCATTTGATCAGATACATCACATCCACCACCAGAAACAAGACAAAGCATGCGAAATACATCCACATCCCAATCCGGCTGTGCTTTGCAAAAAGCGATCTTCCTGCCTCACGCGTCTTCGGAAGATTGTTCAGATTATTCCCATATATTTTTTTATTATCCGGGATTTCGTAGCCGTAGGCCCGCAAACGGGCAAAATACAGCTTTGCAGCGAAAAGCACAACATAACACGGAAGTCCTACAAGCACACCTGTATAAACAGCCATGATATAGAACACCTCTGTACCGGGGATTTCGAGAAATGAAAAAACCAGACCGATAAGCAACAGCACCGTAAATATAAGTGCACAGTATTTCGCAGTTTTTGCAGTTATGTTGTCGAATTTTATTTTCATAGATCCGCACCTCTCTTCCTTGACACGATTATATGCTTTCTCCCCATTATTCAAGATCATTTGCGTCTTCCTTTTCTCGTTCCCACACCTCCCGCTTGACCTTTCCACTCCGGGCATTCATCACGCGCACCTGCATAGTCTTGTCATCCTTCCATGTCGCATATACACCGATTGGCTCATGGCAGCCCGCTTCCATCTCACGGACAACCGCACGCTCGGCACGCAGACAGCCCTCTGTCTCCGCATCACTGATTGTCTCTGCCATATGATACGGAAGAGTCCCCTCACACGCTTCCATCGCAATAATACCCTGTCCGGCTGCCGGAAGCATCGCATCCACATCGAGGTATTCATAGACAAGATCCGGTTCCTTCTCGATACCTAACCGTTCGATTCCCGCCGCCGCAAGGATGATCGCATCATATAAGCCATCCCGCAATTTCTGTATGCGCGTCGTGACATTTCCCCGAAGTTCCATGCACTCTGCCTGTGGGTATATCTCCTTAATCTGGCTGCGTCTGCGCAAGCTTCCGGTTCCCACGGTAAATGTATTCTTCGACCGGATATCCGTATCCGCACGATAGATCAGCACATCCTGCACGCAGGCACGCGGCAGAACGCCCGCAATGCCAAGCCCCTTCTTACATGGATTCGGCATATCCTTCGCGCTGTGTACCGCCAAATCGATCGTACCATCCAGCAAAGCTTCCTCGATTTCTTCTACAAACACTGCCTTGCCTCCAAAGGAACTGATTGCCGCCTCTTTCTGCTTGTCACCCTTTGTCGTCACGATCACTTTCTCAAACCGCACATCCGGGTAATGCTTCTTTAATTGTTCGATCACCATATCTGTCTGAATCTGCGCAAGTCTGCTTCCCCGCGTCCCGATCCGGATTCTCTGTTCCTGCATTTTTGCCTCCACAATTGCTGCAAATCTTCGTTTTCTTGCCCGTTCATCCGGCTCCTCTGCCAGAATTTTCTCCCGGATAGCTCCAAGCTCATCCGCGATCTGACCATAGTCTGTCCGAAGTGTCTGCCGGATATCCTTCTTGATCTTCGATGCAAGCATCGGACTGTTGCCTCCGGTAGACACCGAAACAACGACCTCCCCCTGCTTGATGATTGCCGGGAAATAGAAATCACAATCCTTCTTCACATCGACCACATTTACCAATATATGCTTACTTCTGCAAAGCTCCGCATACTGCGAATTAAGCTCCGCATCATCTGTCGCCATGATTACAACGTCCATGCCGGAAATGTCTGCCTCTGTGACTTCCCGCTTCCACACCCGGATTCGTTCCGGCTTTTTCTGGCAATTACCATCAATATTTTCTACTATGCCTGCTGTTTCATCTATTCGTTCCGTATCTGCGATAGCCAGCAGTTCCGCGCAGATCTCCGGTGCTACCACCGTTACACATGCGCCAAACTCACACATCTGTGCCGCCTTCCGCGCTGCAACTGCACCGCCGCCTACGATCAGACATTGTTTATCATCGAGTTGTATCATGAATGGAAAATACGCCATCTTCTATCCCCTTTAATACGTGATTTAAGTCCTGTGCATCCAGAACGTCTTTCAACTGGTACAAAAGCCACATCGCGGATTTCTCGCCAAGCTTCTCCGTGATGTCCTTCCTCGTCCCGACAAATGCACGAAATGCAAGCAGCTTCTGCATCTCGTCCACATGTTCTTCAATCAGTAATTCAATCTTCTTTGCCTCGGAAAGTTTCTTTCGGTTATTTTCCGTCGCAAGCGACTTGATATAGTCGAGATCTTTCACGACGCAGCTGGAAAGTCTTCCGATCTCTGCATCAATATCCCGTGGAATCGCAAGGTCTAAGAACAACTGTGGTTTCGTTTCCTTCCGTACTTCCGCTACCTTATCTGCAAGAAATGTATAATGCGGACTGTCCGTCACACTAATAATCACATCCGCCCAGTTTAGATATTCATACCGTTGGTCGTAATGCACCCATTGCACCCGCTCATGTGAGAGGATTTTCTGCAATGCCTGCTTATGCTTCCGGCTCGTCCCGACGATCTGTACCTGCGTATCCGCATCGAGCAGATCCCGCATCACGATGCTTCCCATCTGCCCGGCAGCTCCGATGATGAGGATATGTTTTCCCGCACCAGACTCCAACGCCGCCGTACATGCAAGTGTTCCGACGGATACCGGAAGATGCGTCATCTGTGAAGTCTCAGCCACTTCCTTGGCAAGCCGCAGTGCCCCTTGAAATACCATATTCATTTCCGCATCGGTCTGCCCGCGCTCTTTCGCCGCAAGATACGCCTGCTTGACCTGTCTTATAATTTCAACCTCTCCAAGCACAGCAGAATCCAGTCCACAGACTACGCGGCACAGATGTGTCAGGCAGCTTTTTCCTTCATACCGCATAGCCGCACCCTTCAACGCCTCGACCGGGAATTTCTTTGTATCCGCAAACTGCTGTTCCAGCCATACGAAATCCGTGTCCGTGCCGCTCATATAGATTTCGCTTCGATTACATGTCATAAGTAAAACCAACCCGGCTTCCGGATATGTCTTCGCCACGGCACCTGCCAGTTTTATCTGTTCCTCATCATTGCAGGCAAAGCACTCCCGCTTCGCCGCTGTTAAATTCTTATGTGTGATACTGATGCATATCATAGGTGCTTCTTCCTGTTAACTGTTTTTATTCATATACATACTACATATTATAATTGACATTCTTCTTTCAATCAACCTTAGAAATTGCTCTTGCTTCCGGTTCTGGGTCTTCTGCTTGGTTTTCTATCTCCGAAACCCACGTCGTGGGTTTTTCAGCCCGTTTCCCGCTCGCTACGCCCACATCCTGCTCCACTTCTACGATTTAGTTTCCGGTTCTGGGTTTTCTGCCGGCTTTTCTGTCTCCCGAACCCAACTCGTGGGTTTTTCAGCCCGTTTCCCGCTCGCTACGCCCACATCCTGTCAGCTCACCACGCAGAAACGGCAGGAATCCCCTTCCTGCCGCTCAAATAATCTTATTCGATTACAAGTTCTTCCCTGGTCACATTTTTTTCCTCGTCAATATGGAATGCGTTCAATACCGGGTTTTCTAAATCCATCAAAGAAAGGATCAGATAATTCACCTTGGAATCATATGCCAGACGCTTGTCCTCCTCGGACGGGCGTGATGGGGATTCCGGATGAGAATGGAAGTTGCCAAGCAGCTGGTATCCATTTGCACGCATATCCTTGACTGCGGCAAGTTGCTCCTTCGGATCCATCGAGAAATGCTCGTTGCTCGCATCGATATTCGTGAGCAGATACACCTTCTTGATATATCTCTTTCCATCTTCAACGACACCGCCGATCAATCCACAGGATTCATTCGGCAGCCCCTTCTTGCAATGCTCCAGAATCTTCTCATAATCTGCTTTTGTCATCACTAACATGGCTCTACCTACTTTCCGTCGCACTCGACCTGTTCATAATCAATCAGCTTGTGAATCGTCGGATGGTCGCCACAGATTGCACATGTCTTATGGTTATCCGGAAGCTTGATCGTATGGAATTCCATCTTCAATGCATCAAAAGTCAGAAGCTTGCCTGTGAGCAGATCGCCGACACCGATCAGGTACTTGATTGCTTCCATCGCCTGTAAGCTTCCGATGACACCGCCCATCGCACCGATGACGCCAGCCTGCTTACAGGTTGGAACTGCATCCTTTGGTGGTGGATTCTTGAATACACAACGATAGCAAGGGCCTTCTCCCGGCACATACGTCATAAGCTGGCCCTTGAAACGGATGATACCTGCATGGGAAAATGGCTTCTTCGCCATAACACAGGCATCGTTTATAAGGAACTTCGCCGGGAAGTTATCGGTTCCATCAATGATGAAATCGTAATCCTTGATCAGATCCATGATATTTTCTGAGGTTACAAATTCACGGTATGTATTGACTGTGACGTCCGGGTTCATCGCATTCATTGTCTCTTTTGCGGATTTTACCTTCGCTTTGCCTACATCTGCAGTTCCATGAATGATCTGTCTCTGCAGATTTGAAAGGTCAACCTCATCGGCATCGACAATACCGATCGTACCAACGCCGGCTGCTGCCAGATACATTGCTGCAGGTGCGCCGAGACCTCCGGCACCGATGATTAAAACCTTGCCGTTCATCAGCTTCTTCTGTCCTTTTACACCGACTTCCTGCAGAATGATATGACGGCTGTAACGTTCCATCTGTTCATTCGTAAATGCCATTAAAATGCGCCTCCTCCCATGAAGTACAGGAACTCTACTGCATCTCCGTCCTTCAGTTCTGTCTTGTCAAATGCGTCGCTGTCAACGAAGTCATCGTTGACGGTAACTGTTACATAATCCGGATTCTCCACCTTCTCATCTACGATGAGCTTTGCGATGGTTGTTCCTGCTTCTACTTCCTTCTTAACGCCTGCCACTACAACTGTCATTTATTTATCCTCCTTTATTGTGCAATTCTAAAATATATACTTGTATCTACGATGTATATATATTTCTACCTTATTCCAGTATACTCTTGACCTTGCCTTCCAGCTCCGGACGCTTTACCAGTCCGCGGATACGGTCAACTTCCCTGCCATCCTTGAAGAAAAGTATCGTTGGGGATGCCATTACCTGATATTCCCCGGCAAGGTCTGCGTCGAAATTTACATTGACCTTGACAACCTTGACCTGATCCTCGTAATCATCCTCGATCCCGCCAAGAATCGGTGATAACTGCTTACAAGGGATGCAGCTGTCAGAATAAAACTCTACGATCACCGTAAGCTTCTCTTTCAGCACTTCCGCTTCAAACTCTGCGGTTCCTACTCGTTTTGCCATCACTGCCTCCTACTCTTCGACCTTCTTCACGATCAGATCGTATGTGCCGTTCTCGTTGTCGATCAGCTTTAAGATCTGCTGCCCTTCTTCCTTGAAGCTTCGTGGTACATTCTGCACCGGCTCACCATCGTTCATGGTAACTGCAAGCACCTGACCGATCTCCAGCTCCTCCATTGCTACCTTTGCCTTTACAAATGTCATCGGGCAGACAACATCTGTGATATCGACTCTCTCATCAATCTCAAAATCACCCATTATAAGCCTCCTTTATAACTTCCTTAAATTTATCGATTCCAACACGCTCCAGTGTAAAACGGAAACGCTCACTTGGATTTGCATAATCATCAAAAAACTGAATGGCTGCATCTGTCACACGGAATAACTGTTCTTCCGATGTGATAACCGGAAGGAAGGATTCTCCCTTGCAGATCTGATTTCCGAACAAACCACCGAAGGATACGAGATATCCGCTCTCGCCCTTCCATGCATCTGTCGGACACGCCTTGGCACATCTGCCACAGTAATTACATTTGCTTGTATCGAGTGTCAGCTTGCCATCCTCGATCGTGATCGCATTCTCGCGGCACGCCTTCACACAGACACCACACATGATACAGCTTGGCTCATCGTAAGAAACAACACATGCGCCCTTGATTCCGACATCATTTTCCTCTGCCTTTAAGCAGTTGTTCTGACATCCGGTCACACCAAACTTAAACTTATGCGGCAATTCTCTCGCATAATACCTTGCGTCTAATTTCTTCGCAATGTCGTAGCTGTCGATATTTCCGCTCGGACAGATCTGATTTCCCTGACATGCAGTTACGGTACGCACACGCGGTCCACACACGCCCGGCTTACAGCCGCCCTTTGCGAGCTCTTCCTTTACTTCCTCGACATCATCAAGCTTGACAAATGGAATCTCCACACTCTGTCTCGATGTCAGATGGACATGTCCATCTCCATATTTTTCTGCTACTTCGGCAATCTTCTTCAGATTTTCCGCCGTCAGATTTCCTCCGACTACCTGTAAACGAAGCGAGAAGTTGTTCTTCTGCTTCTGTCTCATAAATCCACCTTTTTTTAATGCTGCATAATCAACTGCCATCTCTTTTCATCCTCCTGTTGGTAATGCATACCACGACGTCTAAGCGAGTGCCGCTTTGAAATCTTCGATCAGATCCTCGATATCCTCTATGCCCACACTGATTCGGATCAGATCGTCGAAGACGCCTGCATCTTCTTTTTCTTTCTCTGTACTATGTGCATTCAGCGTTGACTCCGGATGAATAATCAACGTCTTCGTATCTCCGATATTCGATACGATCTTTGGAATACTCAGGTTGTTGATAACGGAAAATGCACGTTCCTTTGATCCTACACGGATCGTTAAGATTGCACCATATCCATTTGCAAGCACCTTATCTGCCACATCATGCCAAGGACTACAGGCTAACCCCGGATAGTTCACCGTGATATCCGGGTATGTATTCAAAAACTCTGCAAGCACCTTTGCATTACTGCAGGCACGCTCCATCCTAAGTCCCAGTGTCTCCATTCCGATCAGGTTGTAAAATGCCGTCTGCGGTGCCATACAGGCTCCCGTATTGCGGAACAACCCATTCCGAAGCTTTGCTGTATAAGCCATTTTACCAAATCGCGCGTATTCTGCAACCCCCGGATATTTCTCTTTGTTCCATTTGAACCGTCCGCTTTCTGTGATCACACCGCTGATCGCGTTGCTGTTACCATTGATGTACTTCGATGTGGAATTGACAACGATGTCTGCGCCCTTCTCAATTGGCTTTACCAGATATGCCGTTGCCACAGTATTATCCATTACAAGCGGCAAATCGTGCTGATGTGCCAGTTTGGCAAGTGCCTCGATATCCACGACATCGAGCTTCGGATTGCCGATCGTCTCTGCGAATATCACACGCGTCTTCTCATTGATAGCTGCCTCGACAGCATTCACATCGCTGATATCCACGAACACCGCCTTGATTCCAAATGCTTCGAAATCATGGAACACATCAATCGAACCGCCATACAGACTCGTCGATGCGACGATCTCCTGTCCGCATGTCACGATGTTCAAAAGAGCGTTCGTGATGGCTGCCATACCGGATGCGCAGGCAACCGATGCAAGTCCGCCTTCCAGTGTCGTCATGCGTTCCTCAAAGGCAAAGATCGTCGGGTTGTTGATTCGCGTATACGAAAATCCGGTTGCCTTATTGTGAAACAGCTTCTCGTGCTGTTCCGCAGATGGCTGGTAAAAGGCACTTGACTGATACACAGGTGTGAGTGTCGCGCCGGTATTGGCATCGCCCATTTTATTTCCATGTAAAAGTTTTGTATTAAACCTCATAATGGGCACCCCCTAAATATAATCTCTTCCTGCAACGATCGTACCCTCATATGCGGATGCGGTTCTTATCTGCCTGCTGACCTCTTCCTCATTTGTATCACCTGCAAATACGAGATCATAGGTTCCGGTAAGTGTCTTGCCCTGCTTCTCATTGACAAGCAGTAATACGACAAGTCCGGCACGGTGCAGATGCTTCACAACGGTCTCAATCGCCTCGCCATCGGCCGGTGCGTACAGGTATGTATGACGTCCTTCGATGCTCAGTGCCTTCTCCACTTCCTCGACATACGCACGGTTAATCGTCTTTCCTTCCACGAACTTCACTGTAATTGCCTTCTGGCTCTTTAATGCGGCTCTTGTATTTCTGTCAACTCTGCCCTCGTACAGTCCGGTTTCTTCGGTATGTACCTGCTCTACGACACCGCAGGCAGAAGTCATATTTGTAACACGGTCTATCAGGATGAACTCACCCAGTGTCTTATGATTCTTAAATTCGTCGACCACGATCTTATCTGCCAGAGAGATCTTGCAGACCGCAATCTCATTTTTGCTTAAGCTGCTAACCTTCTTTTTCTCACCGGTGTTGACATCGATCGCATATTCGATATCCGTCACGGCACCAAGAATCATCTTCGTGCCAAGCTTGAAGAAGAAGTTCTTACCATTTTGCAGCTCCTCATCATCCATCCACAGAAGCGTTGCAGTAATCGAAGAAGCAACCTTCGCACCGGATGCAACTGAGAGAACACAGCCTCTCGATACGTCCACCTCTCGATCAAGCTGGATGGTAACCGGCTGTCCCTTCGCTGCGGATTCGCTGTCCTTGTCACCGATGTAAACGCTCTTTACCTTCGCTGTCTCGTTGCTTGGAAGTGTTGTGATCTCATCACCTACATGAATGCTTCCATGTTCGACCTGTCCCTGGAATCCACGGAATGTATGATCCGGACGGCACACACGCTGTACCGGCATATAAAAGCCCTGCTCACTGTCATCCTCTGCAATATCAATATCCTCGAGATACGGAAGCAATGCCTTGCCTGTGTACCAAGGAATATTTTCTGACTTTGTTGTAACGTTATCGCCCTCGGTTGCGGAAACCGGAATGATCGTTACATTTGGAAGTGAAAGCTCTTTTGTAAGCTCCTCGATCTGCTTCTCGATCTCACGGAAACGTGTCTCATCGTAACCGACAAGGTCCATCTTATTAACTGCAAATACAAAGTACCGGATACCCATCAATGCACAGATTCTTGCATGCCGTCTTGTCTGGACAAGCACGCCCTGCTTTGCATCCACCAAGATTACGGCAAGGTCTGCAAAGGATGCTCCAACTGCCATGTTTCTTGTGTACTCTTCATGTCCCGGTGTATCTGCCACGATAAAGCTTCGCTTGTCTGTTGTGAAATACCGGTAGGCAACGTCGATCGTGATACCCTGCTCACGCTCTGCCATCAGTCCGTCCAACAGAAGGGAGTAATCGATCGCACCGCCGCGGCTTCCGACCTTACTGTCTAATTCAAGTGCCTTTTCCTGATCTGCGTAAAGCAGCTTGGAATCATATAAGATATGTCCGATCAATGTAGATTTTCCATCATCCACACTACCGCAAGTGATAAATTTTAATAATCCGCTCATCTTAGAAATATCCCTCCCGTTTTCTTCGTTCCATGCTTCCAGCTGCCTCGTTGTCGATGACACGCGTTGTACGCTCGGAAGAAACTGCTGAAAGTGTTTCCTCTATAATTGCATCCAGTGTATCTGCGGTTGACTCGCATCCACCAGTCAGCGGGTAACATCCAAGGGTACGGAAACGCACGCTCTTGTACTCAATCTTCTCGCCCGGCAGAAGCTTCATACGATCATCATCTACCATGATGATATTTCCATCCCGGTATACGACCGGTCTTACCTTTGCAAAATACAGTGATGGAATCTCAATGTTCTCACGCTTGATATACTGCCAGATGTCTTTCTCTGTCCAGTTCGAGAGCGGGAATACCCGGACTTCCTCTTTCTTTTTGATCTTGGAATTGTAAAGCTTCCACATCTCCGGTCTCTGGTTCTTCGGGTCCCATGCGTGATGCTCATTTCTAAAGGAGAAGATACGCTCTTTCGCTCTTGATTTTTCCTCGTCTCTTCTGCCACCACCAAATGCTGCGGTAAATCCGTATTTGTCGAGTGCCTGCTTCAACGCCTGTGTCTTCATGATGTCTGTGTAAGCACTGCCGTGATCGAACGGATTGATGCCCTGCTTTACGCCTTCCTCATTGATATACTCGATCATCTCAATGCCAAGCTTCTTCGCCATGTAATCACGGAACTCAATCATCTCCTTGAACTTCCATGTCGTGTTGACATGCAGGAACGGAAATGGCGGCTTCTCCGGGTAAAATGCTTTCATCGCCAGATGCAGCATGACGGAGCTGTCCTTTCCGATGGAATAAAGCATAACCGGCTTCTCACACTCGGCTGCCACTTCTCTGATAATGTAAATCGCTTCTGCTTCCAATTCATCCAGATGTGATAACTGTCCCATCCTCTTGTACCTTCCTTTCGATCTAATACTTGTTCGATTCTTTCTGGTTGATCACAACCTGTTCGGTCGTGCCGTCCCGTTTCTCGATGTTCCAATAAAGCTTGCCGTCCTCTGCATTCACGGTCATCTTACTTCCCATGCCGCCAATGTCTGCGCCAAGGTATAAGGCGATCGCCCCGAATTTACATTCCTTGATGCACGAAGAACAGCCCCAGCAGTCTTTCGGGTAGCGCATGCATGCGGTTCCATCCGGATTTTTGCCGATCAGGCTGCCCGGACAGACGGCTGCACATTTACCACATTTCTTACATTTTTCTTTATCAATAAAGATGCTCATAAGCTTCCTCCCTTCCTACTAAGTCACGGAAGATGATTTTAATCTCGCCGTCCTCGTATCTGGAGTTTACATATTTTAACCACGCATCGCTCTTTTCCGGATAATCCAGATTCTCTGCGAAGCTGTGCCAGCGTGTCTCTTTTCTCGCTTCGAGATGTGCGATCACGGATAAGCATACAACCAATCGCTCCCGTAGCTCATAGACAAACATCAGCTCATGCATATCGTCCGCTTTCACATCTGACAGAAGTTCCTGTAGCTGCCTGATCTTCTGTTTTGCCAGTTCTAACTGCTTCGCGTTGAACTGATAATGGGTGGAGATTCCGCCTGCGTAATTATCCATGACCTTCTGCATCGCTTCCTCAAGTGCCTCTGTTGTAAACATCCCGGATGGATTGTTCAAGTAATGGCTGTATTCGGTGATCTTATCATCCACAACCGTCTGAAGCTTTGCATCAAGTGTCTCAACTTCAGATCTCTCATCCGAAGCACTTTCCTGCTCGTCTAGCATCTGCACGATATGCTTCGCCGCGATCTCGCCCTCGACCATCGCGCCTGTCACATATTTCTGCGGGCAGCCACCTGCCACATCCCCGGCTGCATATAATCCGTTGATTGTCGTCTGGCGGTTCGTGTCAACCCAGTAGCCACTCGCGGTATGTCCGCCTACGATATACGGCTCGGTTCCTTCGATCTCAACATTCTGCTCACTCGGCTTCCTGCCGGATTCTAGCCATTTCAGCGTCTGACTCGGTGCCATGTTCAGATACGCCTTTTTCAGCGATTCGTTCTGTTCCTCTGAAATACCTTCGGTACGAAGATAACAAGGACCTCTGCCCTGCAAATTCTCCATCACCGTGCCATACACACGCTCGGAAGTTGTCAGTCCGTATTTTGTCTCATAGACCTCGCCAAGTGCATTGACCTGTTTCGCGCCAACGCCCTGTGCGATCGTTCCGGTCGGTGCGATCGTGTCCTTACAACGAAGGGCAATAAACCGCATCTCGAACGTTGTCATCTCGGCACCACCGAGGATCCCCATCGCGAATCCCGCTCCGGTATTAAATGGCGGGTACCACATCTTATGTCTCGAAAATCCCGGATTGTTCGGTCGGTACAGGCCAGCCGCACCACCGGTTGCACAAAGCACTTTCTTCGCCCGGATCACATAGGCTTTGTGCTCTTCGATGGAAAATCCAATCGCACCTTTGATCTCATTATCTTCGATTAAGTAATCAGTGATATTCACCCGGTTTAAGATCGTGACATCCGGAAGCGCTTCCACTGCCGATGCGAGAAGCGGTTTCATGTTCTCACCGTTAATCTTGATGTTCCGGTTGCCTCTGGCGACGTACTCTCCATCTTCATCTTTTAAGATGACCAGTCCAAGCTGTTCCATCTTCGCCGTCACACGGTTCACCCCCTCGGACATTGTGAGCAGCAGATCCTCCCGTACGATGTTGTCCGCGTCCTTCTTCGCGTAGTCCACATAATCTTCCGGCTTTCTGCCCTTCACAATATAAGCATTGATTGCGTTGACACCGGCAGCTAAGCATCCGCTCCGCTTGATGTTTGCCTTTTCCGCTATGATGATCTTGTAATCGGAATTCTCCCTTACGGTAAGTGCCGCATAGCATCCGGCGGTTCCGCCACCGATGATCAGCACGTCCGTATGAAGAAGCTCTGTGTTCTCGATATTCATAAGCGACTCCCTTCCAGTTTTCCTTTGCACTAGATGTAGAATACATCCTGCTCCTGCATCTCTTTATTCTCTAACAAATACGTCTTTTCTTCATCAAATACATATAACCGGTAGATCAGCACATGTACCGTCTCCCCGACGGATACGAGATCTTTTTCGAGCGACCGCTCACCGGTTAACTCAATTCCGTTGATATCCACAACCACATCCATGCGGTTTCCCTTGAAGATCACTTCCTTGACCGTCCCAAGCTCCGCAGCACTGATATACTGATCGAGCTTTCCACTCTTCGAGATCTTCACGAACTCCGGCCGGATCACCGCCTTGTCTGCATGTGGGATTCGTTCAAATCCTTTCAGCCGGTCATAATCTTCCACTACAGATGACCGTCCGATAAACTGTGCCACAAATGGGGTATCCGGGGATTTGTAGATCTCTAGCGGTGTTCCCATCTGCTCAACCACGCCGTGGTTCGTGATGATAATCTCATCCGCAACCTCGACCGCCTCATCCTGATCATGTGTGACGAAGATACTTGTGATACCAAGCTTTGTAACCATCTCTTTTAACCATGTCCGAAGCTCGGTCCGCACCTTCGCGTCAATCGCTGCAAATGGTTCGTCCAACAACAGTACCTGTGGATTCGGAGCTAATGCTCTGGCGAATGCCACCCGCTGCCGCTGTCCACCGGATAGCTGATTCGGATACCGCTTCTCCATGCCGGCAAGTCCGGTCAGCGATAACAGCTCGGTCACACGTTCCTTAATCTGTTTCTTCGGCATCTTCTGAAGCTCCAATCCAAATGCTACATTTTCATATACCGTCATATAACGAAACAGCGCATAGCTTTGAAATACGAATCCGATTCCACGTTTTGACGCCGGGATATCATTGACGCGTTTGCCGTCAATAAATATATCACCTTCATTTGGATTCTCCAGTCCTGCGATCATCCGAAGAAGTGTTGTCTTTCCGCTTCCGGATGGTCCAAGCAGAGCGACCAGCTTTCCTTTCTCGACGCCGAAGCTCACATTGTCCGATGCAAGGAAATCACCATATTTTTTATAGATATTTTTCATTTCCACATACATAGTCTCTACCTTGTTCCTTTCGGCTCCTTCTCTTTTCCTCTATGCTCGATAATATTTCTTGCGATCAGTAAGATGATCGCTAAGATCACAAGAATCGAAGATACCGCAAATGCCGCGGTGATCGAGGTCTTCGTGCCTGACATATACAGGGCATCGATCTCAAGCGGCAGGGTGAATGTCTCGCCTCTCGTCTTCGAGAGCGCATTCACCGCACCGAACTCTCCCAGTGCCCGCGCCGTACAGAGGATGATGCCGTAGATCAGTCCCCATTTCATATGTGGGAATGTGATCTTTCGAAATATCGTGAATCCCTTTGCGCCCATCAGTGCAGCGACTTCTTCCTCATCCTTTCCCTGTACATTTAATACCGGGATGATTTCTCTTGAGACAAACGGAAATGTGACAAATACTGTGGCGAGCACTACGCCCGGAATTGCAAATGCGATTCTCACATCCGTTCCAAAATGCTGATTAAACGCCCGGAGCACCGGGTAGAACCATCCAAGTCTGCCGAAGGTCATCAGGTAGGCAAGTCCTACGATGACCGGCGATATCGAAAATGGGATATCAATCAAAGTTGCAAGAATCTGTTTGCCCCGGAAGGAAAACTTCGTGAGCAGCCATGCGGCGCAGATTCCGAATATCGTATTCACTACAACCGCAATGCCGGTTGCAAGCAGCGTCACAAGTAGCGAGTGACGCACATATTCTGTCGAGATTGACTCAATGTAAAATGTGAATCCCTCCCGCAGGGAATTGACGATTACAGAAAGTAATGGCACAACCAGCATCAACACGATAAACAGTACCGTAATCGTGATCAGTATGATTTTTGTCCGGCGTCTGCTTCGCTCTAATTTCTCATTTTCACTCATGCTGGTTCCTCCTTCCTAATGTATCGCCCCTCACATCCGTTCGGCGGCAGATTGTCAGCGTCATCCTAATATGGGACTTCGTCCCATGGACACTAATTAAAGCAGATTCGTTCTGGCAGATTGTCTCGCCTGAACGATATTGATAAATAACAACAATACAAACGATATAATTAACATCAGCAGTGCAATCGCTGTGGCGCTCTCATAATCGATCATTCCAAGCTTCTGCATGATCACATACGAGATGACCTGCGTCTTGTCCTTCGCGCTGTTTCCCGATATGTAGATGACACTTCCGTACTCTCCGATGCCTCTGGCGAATGCCAGCCCGAATCCGGTCAGCAGTGCCGGTCGTAACTCCGGAAGGATCACAGCAAGAAATGTTTTCCTGCGGCTTGCGCCAAGCATGAATGCTGCTTCCTCATACTGTCCGTCCATCTTCTCTAATACCGGCTGCACCGCCCGCACAACAAACGGGATTCCGACAAAGATCAGAGCAATCACAAGTCCTGCCTTCGTATAAGCGATCCGGATTCCAAGCTTCGCGAATATCTTCCCGTAAAATCCACTGTCCGTAAAAAGCTTTGAAAGCGTGATACCTGCAACCGCAGTCGGAAGCGCAAACGGCAGCTCGATGAATCCATCTAACAGCTTCTTCCCCGGAAACTCATATTTGACAAGTGTCCATGCAAGGATCAATCCAAACACGGTATTGATCACAGCTGCCAGGAAGGAACATCCAACACTTGTCAGAAATGCATTTCTCACATTTTCCTTCATGATAAGCCGGAACCACTCCCCCGGCGAAAGCTTCAGTGCATAGACAAGCACCGATGCAAGCGGGATCAGTACGATCAGGGATAATAATGTAATTACGATTCCAAATGTCAGATGATATCCCGGAATCACACGCGTCTTTTTTGCTTTCTTCATCGCTTTTGTACTCTTTCCTCTACGAATGGTTATAGATCTGATCGAACAATGCACCATCATCGAAATACGTTTCATAGGCGTTGTCCCATCCGCCAAAGTCATCGATACTCCACAGATTGATGTTCAGGTCAAATACGTCTGAAAATTCTTCCAGAATCTTCTGATTCGATGGGCGATATCCATATACGCCGATCAGCCGCTGTGCCTCATCACTGTACAGATATTCAAGATACCGCTCACTCACGGTCTGCGTGCCGTTGGCATCCGCATTGTCATCGACGATTGCCACACTCGGCTGTGCCAGTATGCTGACCGATGGATTGACGATCTCATATTCACCGGCATAAGAATTCTGAATCGTAATCGCTTCATTCTCCCATGCTACAAGCACATCGCCTTTTTTGTTCTCCACGAATGTCGTTGTTGCATCTCTGGCTCCGGAATCCATGACCGAAACCCGGCTGTATAGCTTCCGCATGAAATCCTGCTGCTCCGTTTCTTCCTTATATACGGTCTTCGCATAGCTTAAAGCAGCCAAGAAATTCCAGCACGCGCCACCGCTGCTCTTCGGATCGGGTGTGATGACCTCCACATCCTCGCGGATCAGATCGTCCCAGTCCTGAATCTGCTTCGGGTTACCCTTTCTTACAAGGAATACGATGGTCGATGTATATGGAGAGGAATCATCGCTGAATTCCTCTTTCCATCCCGCATCGATCAATCCGGTATTCTGGATCAGTGTAATATCATGTTCGAGTGCGAGTGTTACAACATCCGCATTACAGCCCTCCACGACGGATCGCGCCTGTGCACCGGAACCACCATGCGACTGGATAACCTCCACAGTCTCGCCATATGTATCCTGATAATGTTCCTCGAACATCTGATTATATGCTTCATAGAATTCCCGCGTCGGATCATATGACACATTTGTAATTCGGATTGTCCCATCCACCTGCTTTCCGCATCCGGTAAAAAGCAGCGCAAATGCAAGTAGAACGGGAATTATCTTTTTTTTCATAATGTTCCTTTTATTTATACAAACAGAGAAGTCGATAAATATCTCTCCCCGGTATCCGGAAGCAATACAACGATTGTCTTTCCTTCATTCTCCGGACGCTTTGCAAGCTCGGTTGCAGCGAACAGTGCAGCTCCGGAAGAGATACCAACGAGTACGCCATCGGTTCTTGCTACATCTCTGGATGTCTCAAATGCTGCATCGTTTTCTACCGGGATGATCTCATCTAAGATATCCATACGAAGCACATCTGGTACGAATCCGGCACCGATACCCTGAATCTTATGTGGACCCGGCTTTCCTCCGGAAAGAACCGGGGAGCTTGCAGGCTCTACTGCAACCACCTTCACCTCAGGATTCTTCTCCTTTAAGCCAAGTCCGGTTCCTGTTACGGTTCCGCCTGTACCTACGGCTGATACGAAGATGTCAACCTGTCCGTCTGTATCATTCCAGATCTCCTGTGCTGTCGTTGCCTTATGGATGGCTGGATTTGCAGCATTCTCAAACTGCTGTGGAATAAATGCATTTCCATATTCCTCCTTCAGACTCTCTGCCTTGGCGATTGCGCCCTTCATGCCATCGCGTCCAGGTGTCAGGACGATTTCTGCTCCAAGTGCACCTACGATCTTCCGACGCTCCACACTCATCGTATCCGGCATCGTCAGAATCAGATGCAGTCCCTTTGCCGCACATACAAATGCAAGACCGATTCCGGTGTTACCGCTTGTCGGCTCAATAATGATCGTATCCTGATTGATCTTGCCATCCTTGATTCCCTGCTCGATCATCGCATTTGCAACACGGTCCTTCACACTTCCAAGTGGGTTGAAGTACTCAAGCTTGACTACGATCTTTGCCTTCAAGTCCTGCTCCTTCTCGTAATTTGTAAGCTCCAGAAGCGGAGTATTTCCAATCAATTCAGTTAACTGTTTTGCAATCTTCATCTTTGTTTTCTCCTTTTCTTTTTCGTTTCTATTTTTGCCATTTCCTACATTTCATACCTCTTTAGTAGGAATAGTATGTATTCGTTGAGTAGATATTACTACTCAATTCCTACAAAGTCAATAGGTTTTCGAGGAAAATTAGAAAAATTTAGAAAAAAAGACGCACATTTTTATTGTACGTCTACTTCCCCACTGCCCGCCGCAGTTTCTTCAGATATTCCTGCGTCTTTTTATAGGTTGCTTCTTCCACGGACTGATTCGAGAAGCCCGCGATATTCAAGATTTCAATTACTGTTCCGGCTTGCGGTTCCAACTCTGTTCTCGCCTCTCCCTGTGCCATATGGGTAAGCATATATTGGATTTGATTCTCATAGTTTTTACATGTTGCAAACTCCGTATGCCGTTTCTCGTAACGTTTCACCATCCGGCTGTAATATAAGATCAGCTTATCATTATAGGAAGCTTTGGCAAATCGGATATAGAATAACATCCATAGTACAAACTGTTTTCCAAGCAGAAATACAACAAATCCAGCAGCGATCACAGCCAGTCCATACACGATATTCCGCATCAGATTGTCCGGAATCGTCAGTGCATTTCCATTCTCTGTAACCGTATCGGAACCACTTTCGTCGCCGCCCATGAAATCTGCAAACTCATCCCAGAAATTCGTGATATCCTCATCGTCGCTTGACGACGGTGTCACATCCACCGGATACCAGCCGATTACCGGATCGTACACCTCCACCCATGCATGTGCATCGGCATCAGTCACATCCACTTTTACATATGCAGTCTCACCAATCTCAGAATAGCCATCATAATAATCTGCATAATCCGCGCCATCGACCAGCTCGCCACTTAATATCTGATCGTAATCAATCGCATAACCTTCCACATACCGTGCCGGAATTCCCATGTATCGGAAGATCAGCACCGCCGCACTTGCAAAATAAGAACAATAGCCTTTCTTATTTTCCAACAGGAAATAGTTGACAAAATCCTTTTTCTTTGGTGTCTTTCCCGGACGGACGGTATACGGATAATTCTCCTGATAATAATTTTTCAGTTCCTCGATCACATGATCTGTCGTTCCGATTGTTCCAAGCTCCGATGCAACCTGTGACACCGCCTCTAAATTCTCCTCCGGCACATACAGATCCATATCATTATACGCCACAGACTCTGACGTCACGGATGCACGGTTTCCTGCCACACGCGGATAATAGGTGATCGTATAACCGTTCCGTATCGCTTCTGCGTCCGCAGTATAATACGGCTGATACAACTGAGGATACACACCCACACACTGAATCTCCATCGTTGCTTTGGCACTGCCCTCACGGTTCTCCTCGTATTGCTCTTTGAGCGATCTTACCTCCGCACTCGTGTCCATGCCATCATAATTCCGGATTTCACTCATCGGTGTCCACTCGTTCGCATATGGGTTATATCGGACGCCAGTAAAAGATTTCAGGTAGATCCGGTTTGATGTATATGGTGCCATCTTCACAACCAGATCGGTCTGGTTATCCAGATAAACCGTAGAAACCTCTCCCAGCTTTCCACCTCCAACACCGCCGTTGGTACCAGTTCTGTGATACAAGCCCTCAAAACCGTCGACCAGTAACGTCGACATCGCCGCCATTGTCAGATCTTTATATTTGTTTCCGGTGTATCCGACATTAAATGACTCCTTCGGGCGAAAGCTGCTTGCCGCCGTCACGACCAGTATTGCAGTGACTACCGCCAGTACCCCTGCCTGCACCATTGCTTTCACGTCATAGACATAGGCAACCTCTTTTTTCTTTTTTCCCTGCACCTGAAACTGTGCGTTGCTACGCTTGACTGATACCTGCGGACTGTAATGCTTTCCCGCCTTAAATATAATCGCCATAGCCACACCGGCAAGCATCATAAGCACATACAACAAATCCGGCTCCATCGTCAGATAAAGCGGAATCAGATTCAGACACATGATAATCACGATTGCCGTCACATACTGCATCCGTCGGGAGATATAGACATTTAATAAGATGTCAAGCACAATACCGATAAAGAGTGCCACAAACGTGACTGTCACATACCGGTTGCCAATTTTCTCCTCATATAACCTCTGAATATCCACATCGAAATACTGGGCTGCATTATCAACCGTGATGTTCACGATCGCATAAAATCCACTGTTGATGTAATCACGGAATGTAAATACCAGAAATGCAAAGGTGACAAACAAAAACAGATAACCGAGGTTTTCCACCATCAATCGGTAATACAACATTGCACAGCCAAGCGATGTCAGTAAAATCAAAGCATGGCAAAGCCCGACATGAAACGAAATGTCAAATGCCGTCAGATAAAAACCGATACTTCCCATCGAAAGAAGATAGACAATGAAGCCCTTCAACAACAGAGTAAGCACCCGGTTTTCCTTCTTCTCGAAGAATTCCTCCTGCAGGTACACACCCTCGCACAGTTCCATCGATTCAATTGTATCTGCATGTTTCTTTTTTGCCATATTATAACCTACTCATTTTCCCGCACCTGCATCTGCGCACCCTGTCCATCACTAAATACATGCAGATATGCATGCATTTCCGGGTGCACCAGTGCCATATGATCTGCCGCTTCACTCGGATTCTTATATGCCTTCTCATAATACAAACGGGCAAACGCCGCATCTAGTTCTTCCTTATAATCAATCCTCACATCTTCATATTCATAGCGGTTTGTACTCCAATACAAAAGCCGCACGGTCGTCTGCTCCTGTATCAGTTCCAGAATCACGGAATACGTCATCGTCAGAATCGCCGCCAGATTCACCGGTTGATCGATAAAAAGCTCCGGCACGATCACAAGCTGGTGATCCGACATACTCACGCGATCCTTCACCATCAGGATATCCCGCTTTGCTGACAGCTTCCAGTGGATACTCATCAGCTTATCGCCCGGAATATACTCCCGGACTTCCTGCACGTCAGAGAAATCATTGCCCCGTTTTGAGCTTTCCTCGCTCTCCAACATGCCCTGTTCAAGTGCCGTCTTTTCATATGCGATATCCGTCACAGCCCGCGGCAGGATACTAAGCTCCGCCGTCTGCTCCACGTTTTTCTTCAATCGAAAAAATCCCATCAGATCTTTGATATACACACGTGACACACTGATCTTTAACAGTCCCGGATACGTCGCCACAACCGGAAGCGTAAGGGTATATCCTTTTCCAGCATGTACCGGCACGGAAAATACCTGTTGCCCGATCGTCTCCATCAGAGTGTTCTCCACATTTACGATCAGCTTCGTATCCAGCGAGACAAACCACGTTGGATTTTTGATCTGTATCGTAAAATACGCAGTCTCCCCCTGTACCCCATAGGAATCCTGCGCATGATGAATCTCTACCTGCAAATAATGCCGCAATACCCACACCGACATTGCGGAAAGGATTGGTCCAGCCACCATCAGCACAAGCACCAGAAAATAAAACTGGCTATGCAGAAAATAGTAGATCATCCCATTTACAAAGAGCAATAACCCATATCCAATTATCCGAACAATATATTCTGCCAATCCTTATACCCTCGGTGCTGTAACATTTGCGATCACCATTCCGATCGCCTGCTGCATTGTGATACCCTGTGCCTTTCCACGTGCTGACAGCTTCACACGATGTCCTAATACATCACGCGCTACATCCTGCACATCCTTGGCACAGACATAATCTCTGCCGTCGATCACTGCCATTGCCTTTGCCATACGCAAAAGTGCGATCGTACCTCGCGGGCTGGCTCCCATCGAAAAGATCTCCATCGTCCGGGTTGCCTCCACCAGATTTACAATATACTCATAGATTTCATCTTTCACATAGAGATCATTTGTCATCGCACGCAACGCAAGCACCTCTTCCATCGAGATGACTTCCTGCACCTTCGAAAGTGGTTTCCCTGCATTTCCTTTCAGAATTGCCACTGCATCTGCATGACTTGGATACCCCATGGACAAACACACCATAAAACGGTCAAGCTGGGATTCCGGCAGCATCTGCGTACCAGAAGAACCATATGGATTCTCTGTTGCGATTACGACAAATGGATCTGGCAACGGCCGGGTCACACCGTCAACCGTCGCCGTTTTTTCTTCCATAACTTCAAGCAATGCGGACTGTGTCTTCGGCGAGGTTCGGTTAATCTCATCCGCTAAGAACAGATTCGTAAATACCGCACCTTCCCGGTATTCAAACTCCTTGGTGGCAGAGTTATACATGGAAAATCCCAGGATATCACTCGGCAGTACATCCGGCGTAAACTGCACACGCTTATAGTGCATTGACATACTCTTTGCAAAGGTTGTTGCAAGCGTCGTCTTACCTACACCCGGAATATCCTCCATCAGAATATGTCCGCCTGCAATCACGGCAGCAAGAACCTTCTTTACAACATCCTCCTTGCCCTTGATCACTTTATTTACTTCCGCCTGCACCTGTTCGAGCTTCTGACTCATTCCGTCCATCTGCACACCTCCCGCATCTTTACAACTATCTTATTCCTTTACGATTCCGAGCTTCTTTGCCTCATCCGATACTGCCTTGGCAACGACCTTTGCCACTCTCTCATCAAAAGCACCCGGAATGATATACTCCTCATTTAATTCCTCATCTGTTACGATCGAAGCAATTGCCTTGGCTGCCGCAATCTTCATCTCCTCTGTGATTGCCTTTGCCTTCGCATCCAGCGCACCACGGAAAATACCAGGGAATACAAGCACGTTGTTGATCTGGTTTGGATAATCAGAACGACCGGTTGCCATCACGCGCACGCCGCCCTTCTTTGCTTCCTCTGGCATGATCTCCGGTGTTGGATTTGCCATTGCGAATACGATTGGATCGTTTGCCATCGATGCGACCATCTCTGCAGTTACAATATTCGGTGCAGACACACCGATAAAGACATCCTTGCCCTTCATGATCTCAGCAAGCGCCCCAGTCTGCTTATCTTTATTTGTCACCTCTGCCATCGCTGCTTGTGCCGGATTCATCCAGTCCTCACCCGGACAAAGTGCTCCGTTTTTATCGACCAGTACAACATTCCCGATACCGAGTGCGAGCAACAGCTTGCAGATAGAAATACCTGCGGAACCAGCTCCATTGATCACAACATTTGCCTTATCAAATGGCTTTCCAACCAGCTTCAATGCATTGATCAATCCTGCCGATACAACAATCGCTGTACCATGCTGATCATCATGGAATACCGGAATATCCAGCTCTTCCTTCAGACGGCTCTCAATCTCAAAACAACGTGGAGCAGAAATATCCTCCAGATTGATACCACCGAATACCGGTGCGATCCGCTTTACTGTTTCCACGATCTCATCGACATCTTTTGTATCCAGACAGATTGGAAATGCATCCACGCCTGCAAACCGTTTGAACAGCACAGACTTTCCTTCCATAACTGGAATCGCAGCCTCCGGTCCGATGTCGCCAAGTCCAAGTACAGCCGTACCATCGGATACAACAGCAACGGTATTTGCCTTGCAGGTATATTTGTATACGTCAGCCGGATTCGCATGAATCTTACGGCATGGCTCTGCAACACCTGGTGTATAAGCGGTGCTTAAGTCATCGCGGTCATTGATTGCGACCTTGGAGACAACCTCCAGCTTTCCGTGATTTTCTTCATGCATCTTCAAGCTCATCTGATTATAGTCCATCTTTGTTTCCCTCGGCTTTCTTATTTCATTTATTTTAGTTCATCTTTACATGATCAATTTCGTCATTGCAGTTTTTGATTGACTCTTTTGCAGCGTCAATCTTCTCTACCAACGGCGAAAATTCCGGATCCATCTGCGCACCCTCTTTTACCTTATTGTAGAAGATCTCACCGATTGCCTCATATGTCTCCTTGATATTTGCCTTTTCCTTGCTGATCTTTGCTTTCAGCTTTGTAACCTCCACTGCGTCACCAGCTTCACTCTTCACTGTCTTTACAAAATCCTTAAATGCCATTTTCATACCCTCCTACACTTTTTCTATTTTACTAACAGGTACTGCCTGTCTTTTTATACAACTTCAAACCATACATCTGTCCAAACAGATTTACCACTGCACAAACCAGATTTGCAATCAGCACATACAGGTAAATCGTATAAAGTCCGATCTGCTTATGCATCTCCACTCTGGAGAACATATTGGCGATATCTCCGGTCTTCGAATGTCCAATCAAATAAAGCACCAGTGTTGCTACCGCCAGTATCGTCATCGCAACGGAGATTGGGAAGAGTGGTTTCTTCTTTGGATTGATTGCTGTTACCGTACCTACCAGAGATAACACCACTTGTACCGCCATCAGCAGTCCCATCACATACAGAAAGATGCGGATCGATGGACTGAAATCCGCCGCAACCAGATTATCGCTCAAAAGCACGATATCGGTCTGAGTCTCATCATACAGAGTCTGCAGAATATAATAAAATCCTCTTGCTGCTACAATCATCGCAACCACTGCGGAAGCAGCTGCCATAATCGTCATGATCATAGACATGCCGGAATAGAAATTCATCTTCACATCTGCGGCTGTCTCCGGCTGCGCGTTCTTTGCTTCTACTGGTTTCGGTTCTGGCTTTTTCTCTGCCTGCGGCTGTTTTGGCTGCGCCTTCTCCTGTGCCTGTCTCAGCTCCTTTTTTTCCTGTTGTCTTTCTTTTTTGCTCTTACTCATCTTCTCCATCTCCTCATATATCTACCATTTTTACATCATGTCAAACAAACTGAGCTGTGTTCCAATCGTCTTATTCTTATACTCCCGCGTGAACCGAAGCAGTTCTTCCTTATCATACTGGATTCCATGCGCCTCGCAGGTCTCACGGATGCACGCCATAATCTCGGTATAATTTTTTGTCTTCAATGTCTTCTCGTCTGCGTAAACTGCCTCATACTGATCGTAGATATCCGGGAAATTCTTATAGAGCTGCTGATAAAACCGCTCCCGGTTTCCCTCTCTTAAAACCGGACACATTTTGTCCGTCAGGATTCCATATACGCCCGCTTTCACACAGTACGACAACAACCCCTGTATGTTCTCCATGTCATCATTGATAAACGGCAGGATTGGTGCCAGGTTGACGATCACTGTGATGCCCCGCTCCGTGAGCTGCTGCATCAGCGAAAACCGCTCTGATGGAAGCGACGTTCCAGGCTCTAACTTTTTCGCGAGCGAATCATCATAGGTACTCAGCCGCACGATCACGATGCATTTGGTCTTACGGTTGATCTTATCTAAGATATCAATATCCCGCAGTGCAAGCATTGAATGTGTATGTAATACCAATCCAAAATCAAACCGCTCGATCTGGTTCAGACACCGCCGCACCAGTTGCAATTCCTCTTCGAGCGGAATATACGGCTCCGACGAAGAACCGATCTGTATCATGCTCCTTGTCCGCTTTTTCTTCAATGCATACTCCAGCATATCCACAGCATGGGCTTTTACCTCGATATCTTCAAATTCGTGATCCATCCGGTGGCAGGTACTGCGTGCATCGCAGAACACACACGAATAACTGCATCCCCGATAGATATTCAGACCATTCTGCGGAGATAAAATTGCTTTTACTTCCTTGTAATGCATAACTTATCCTCTGTCTTTCCCTACTATATAAAGTCGAAGCTCACCTGTTCATATTCAAGATCCTGATAAACAAGTTCCTCCTGCTCGACTTTGCTTGTATAATCGACAACTACGGTCAGCTGCTTTCCGCCTGCCATCTGTTGTCCTAAAATATAATTAACATCGAATCGTCCGGTGATTGCTGGTGTTGCCCCACGTGCCGGCACGATCAGCTGTACATGATTTGCCGCAAGCAATGCGAAGATCGGCTCCCAGATATACACATCCTTCGCCGCACCAAACGGGTTATCAATAAAGATCGTCTTTGTTCCTGTATCCTCATTTCCAATCCGGTACATCCCGGAAATGTAATTGATGATGGAAATCAGGAATTGGATATAAATACCCTGCGACTGTCCGGTACTTCCAACCGCCTCCTCGTATTTCAGATAACGGCTCTGTTCTTTGATTCTTTCCCGCTTATACAGACTCAGCTTGATCGCATTCATATCGGTTACAATCACACTGAACAATTTCTTTAAAGTCAAACTGTTCCGAATAAATTTCATCCGGTCACGATCCTGCTCATAATCATCTGCCTGTGCCACGATGCGGTCTACATAATCCGACATCCTCTGTTTCAAAAACTCATCCTTCACATATGGCACCTGTAAGCCTACCATCTGGATCACTTCATCCTCCATGATAATCCGGGAAAGCTTCGGTAATTTATCCAGCTCCGTCCGTACATCCAGACACCGCTGCAGGCACTGCTCCTCGAAGTTTGCTTTAAGCCCCTCCATATCGGTCAGACTCTTCTCCACACGGTCACGTTCCAGACGCACATATCCAACCATAGACTCCAGATTGTCCACCAATGTCTTTGCCTCTGCATAATTCTCTGGAATCCGCACATCGTCCCGGATCGTTCCCGCAAGCTCATACGCATGCATCTCATCAAACGTCTGTGCCGTATTACCCTTGAATTTGAGCAGCTCATTTTTCGCACGGTCAAGCTGTTTGCATGTCCGGTCGAAATTCATAAGCTGGGATTCAAACATCTCTCGTAATGTCTCTTTATCCTCTAACATCGGTGTCGCATCTTCCAGACTGATCTCATGTGTCGTTACAATCCGCTTGACATCCTTATATAGATCTGTCATATACCGCTGCCGTTTCTCATAGGTACGATACTCTTCGTCGCACGCCTTCGCTTCCGCCTCCAGCCGTGCCAGCAATGTCTGCCCGCTTTCGAGACTGGCAATGATCTCTGACTCACTTGCATCCACTTCCTCGTAAGAACCATATCCATTCTGGATATTCTCGATTGCATATTGAATGCTTCCATCTAACTTATCTGCTTTGGAACGAATCTCGGAAATCTGCCGTTCCTCTTTCTTTAACTGTTCTTTCGTCTGTGCAATATTCTCCCGGCATACAGTAAGCACCGCATCATCCGAGAAATACAGCAGGTTCCGGCTTTCCAGATCTGCCAGTTCTTTAAAATCAACACCTCTGCGCTCGATTGATTTTCTGGATTTTTCCATCGAAGCAAGCAATGTGGCGATCACGAGCTGCTTATCTTCCATCGCACGCATATCGCCGCGGTTCTCATCAACCATTGTCCGGAATCTCGCCCGTAAATCCTCATCCGAAATCGTTAATACTTCGTATTCCTGATCGACATTATAATAAGACTCATAATTATCTTTCCATTCACGTACAAGCGTATCCAGCTGTTCCTGCATGAAACGTATTTTCGCTTCTGTCTGTTCTGTATCCAGACGACTGTCTCCGCCCTGTGCCGCGAACGATGTTTTCTGTTCTTCCAGACGCTCCAGCGCCTTCTCTGCCTCTGCCTGCCGCTGTTCCTGCGTGGCAATCACCGAGGTTAACTGCTCCACCGTATATAACCGGTTCACATCCTGTAAACATGCTTCGTATTCCTGCTTACAATTTTCCTGCTTCTCTTTCGATGCCGCAATCTTCTTGCGGATCATTTCGAGCTCATCCATGCATACGGTAAGCTGCGTCTCTAATTCCGTCGCCGTTTTTCTCGCATCCGCCAAACGTTTTCCTGCCTCCAACAGATCCCGGTCAGACAGACGGATCAAAAATGCCTGATCCTCCCGGTATACAGAAAGCATCTCCTCCTGCATGGCAAGCTGATCGCCAATCTCTGTCTCCCGCTGCCGCTCCTTTGCGACCAGTGTGCTGATCGTCTCGGCATCCAGCAGATACTCCGGTGTTGCCGACACCGCAAACACATTGTCTCCGAGATGCATCGCCATGTCTTCCATCCGGTCACGGTCGTAAATATAGACTGGAACTTCTCCTGTATCAATCGTGCGGATATTCGGATCTTCTGCCAGGGTATCGTAGTCCTCTGCCACAATCCCATAAACAAGCTGTGGATTTGCTGAAAGTACCGCCGCCTGCTTGTCCGCCGGCAGAGCCGATACATAATCCATTCCGTACATAGCTGCACTTCCATGCCGTGTCTCAATATAATCCAATACCTTCTTGGCAGCCTCGGATACTCCGATCAATCTGCCCTCCGCCAGTCGCTCCGCATTCTTGGCGCATTCCACTCCCTGCTTTTTCAGTGCCTCTATCTTGAGCACCGCATCACGGATACGATCTGCCAGCACATCCGACAGTGCTTCCATCTCGGATGCCCCGTAAATTGTCTGTATCTTATGCAGTTTTTCTGCCGCTTCCTCAAATGCCTGTTCCTTCGTCAGAAGCTCCGCAAGCTGCTTCTCATTTTCTGCCTGTTGCAGACGAAGCTGCATCAGCCGTTCCTTCTGCGCTTCTTCCTGTTTCCTGCAATCTGCGACAAGCGCTTCCTCCTGTGTCTGCTGTTCCTGCAAAGATGCCAGTAACTCTTTGGACTCTGCAAGCTGCTCATCCACTTTCGTAAACCGGATCTCATTCATCTCCATACGGATTGCGGAAAGCTGTTCGGATAACTGCCGGATCTGCGTCTCAGCCTCCTGCTTGCTATGCTCATACACTGCCTGCTGCACCTGCATCTCAGCAAGCATCTTCTCATTATATTTCTGCTTTGCGACCTCACGCTTTAATTCTTCCGTATCGGCTGCAATCTGGTTGCGCAGGTTCGTCATCTGCACATCCATGCGCATCTTTATATTATAGGCATAGGTATATAACTGTGTCTCATCAAAGGCTGACGCATTCATCTGCGCCTTTACCCACGCCTCCAGTTCATCCTTTTTCCTGCGGTCATCCACATATTCGAGATACTCGTTAATACTCTCTTTTTTTGCGAACTCCGCCTGCTCAGTCTCCAGACGGCTCTGTTCCAGTTCAAGCTGTTTTTCCGCCTGTTTAATCTGTCCGTAAAGCTGTTCGAGATGTCGTTTATCCCGTGCAACCTTCAGGCATTCCATCCGTTTTCTCTGGTCGTCCTTTGCCGCACGCTTCTCATTGCGCGTCTGCTCCAGCTTTTCCAGCGTCTCGGCATCATTTTTTACAAACTCTTCTCCAGTCACGCAGATATCCGCCAGAAGCTTCTCCATATTCGTCTGCTCCTGATACAGACTCATAAATGACGCGACTTTATCCCGCAGCACCTCGATCAGCTCCGCCTGATGGTCATAGCTTGTAATATCCTTTTTCTTCTTAGCAAGGATCGTAAGTTGCTCCTTGATATCCATGAGCATCTTCGCCATTGTGTCAGAATCCTCGCCGTCACGCATCGTCTTTACTGCATACGCTTTCTCGATGATGCCCTCGATCAGCAGATCCTCCACGACCTTTCGCGTCGTCTTATAATTCGTCTCGAAGTAGGTACGCACATGCCCCTCGGTCTTATTGATTCCTCGAATGATCTCCCACTGGCTCTCATGCAGACCATATCCGCTGATAAACCGCTGGTATTCACCCTTCCGGTCAAAGATGCAGACCTTCAGTGACATATCACGATGTTCTAACTCTTTCAGATAATTCCGCAATCCCTGAAACGTGATGCGCTCTTTGTCCTTCGACAACGGCAGATTGATAATATCATTTTTATTGTACTCCCGGTAGAAAATACAGTAATTGAAATACTCAATCGCTGCCACATCCTTCTTCGCCGTCTCGCCCTCGACATCCTTCGCTTTGCGCGCGCAGAATCCCGTCGTCATATAGCGATAGCCTTCCTTGCGATCCTGCTCATCCAACTTCCATTCGACGAGAGAATGGATGGTTGTATTTCCATTTCCGGTACGAAACAGCTTTTCAATCGGCTGTTTCTCATCGAGTGTACAGTTTGGAATCATGTTCTGCATCAAAAGCAGCATCAGCACACTCTTTCCACCACCATTTGCCAGATCGTACAAAGTGTTCTTTCCATACATCCGCATGGTAAAATCATCGTAGTACTGCGTTCCAAAATTATATTTTACATTGTTGACACGAATACGGTTGATACTAGGCATTTGTCTCTCCTCCCAGTACTTTGTAGATTTTTCCTTTGTACTCCTCGAAATAGTTCTCCACGATCGCATGGAAACGGTCAGTTGGATAATAGCGGTCTTCCACCGCGATAAATAATTTCTGTTCCTGTAAGAAATTAAACGTCAGTTTCACATATCCGGTACGGGACGCACGGCTGGCACGGTTCTTGTCCTTCTCATCTGAAGTCACAAGTGGAAGCTCATCCCACAAAAGCGCCAGTGACTTGAAACTGTCCGCTTCCACATCACTCATGGAATACACAGACAGATCCTTTGTAATTGACGCAAGATACGTTGTTACCTGCTCTAAAATATCTTCGAGCCGCACATATTCCTTCACCTGATACGATGCGGAATCCTGATAGAACAGTAACAGGAAATTGTACATGATAAAATATACCATATACAGCTCCCGGTTTAACCGTAGCCCAAGCAGACGCTTCATATCATCGTTTGTATATCCAAACACGCGGTTTCCCTCACCGGCAGTCAGATAGACCGCATCCTGATATTCATATAAATTCAAATTCAGTTTTTTCATCATCTTGGCTACAATGTCGTACACAGCAGCATTTGCATAAAATTCTTCATACAGATCCCGTGTGTCCGGATTGCTTCTGGAGATTTCCTGCCCGGTAATCAACGCGGCATATACATCCAATGCTTTTTCCAGATTTCGCTGTTCCATTACTCGGCTGCCTCCCTTTCAAAATTCATATCCGTTACCACAAACGGCTCGACGGCTTCTATATCCTGCATCTGTGGTTTGATCTCTACCTCATCCGTTCCAAATGTGATTGTGAATCGAATATCTCGAATGCGTTCCTTTTCTTCCTCTGTCAGATGTTCGACGACCATCTCTTCTAACATCGTTTCCTGCTTCTCCAGCATTTCATCAACCCGATACGACCGCTTCCCGGATAAATGTACCAGGAACGCATAGTAATCGCGGTTTGTATAGATTTCCTCGCCAAATTTTATTTCAAGGATTCCATTGTATTCCTTCAAGGTAACACGATTCCACTTCTTCAACTGATCGCAGAGCTCGTAGAACAGGTGGGCGAAGTTTCGTCCGATCTTCTCCTCCAGAATCTCGTCCTCATACTTGAAATCTGGTGTCAGTTCCCGCTTTTCAATCTTCTCTGTCTCCTGCTTCTCATCACTTCGAAGCGTCAGGATATTGTCGATGTTCCGCATCGTGAAATACTTATCCATCCGCGGCGCAAACAGCGGTTCCAGCACATGTGCCAGCAGATCCGGCTGATCTTGCTTCATAATCGTATTTAACGCCTGCTTAAAATCAAAGACTGGTCTTAATTTCCGTAATTTCGCCCGGTTGATGATCTGATCGGACAACTGTGACAGCTCGGTTGTTTCACCGATCAAGCGGCTATGATTGTAGATTGTTTTCTTTAACTCTGTCTCCAACTGGCTGATCTCCGAGAGTGCCTTCGAATGCAGGGTCGGTGAACCTCCATCGGTATCGCGTTCAAACTCTGCCTTTTCAATCGCCTTATCGACCAGCGCCTTGTTCTTCACAAATAATTTCTGCTCTTCGGTAAACCACTTTGCCGTCGTGTCCATGAAATGTTCATACGCCTTTGCACCCTCGAACACATCCACTCCAAGCAGCTTTACGACCTGCTCCTTCTGCTCAATCAGCGAGATCACCTGACTGTTGATCCGACGAACCACATCGATACCGCCCTTGAAGTTGTTCGCATTGATCATCTTCTCAAGCAACAACTGGGATACATTGATCTTGCTCTCGTCTTTGATTTCCTTCGTATCCAGATAGAACTCAATGCCCTCTGGCGTAATCGTATAATAAACCGTCCCCTGCGCGATATGACTGTCAATCAGCTTCACGCGTGCGACCTTGTTTTCCCGCACTTCCGGATCATAGAAATGAAACTCAAACGCCCGCCCGTCATTTTTAATCTTATCAAAAATATAGGAGATCAGTTCGCGCAGCTCTACCGGTTCCTCTTCCAGCTTGAAATCCCGCGTCAGAAGTTCCCGCAGGAAATCCTCATATTCTTCATACGTGACGTCCTTTTCGTGGAAATTGTTTTCATTGATGAAAAACCGCAAGGACGCCATCGTGATATATCCCATATCTAAAAACGCATACTTACCTTCCTTGTACTGTGTAAAAGTCGTCTCATTCAACACGAAAAACGGATAGTACTTTTTCAGATTCTGCATCCGCGCACTATGTTCTGCAATTATATCGTTGATCATTACGTGTTTTAAAGCCATGCGTTTTCTCCTGGTTCGGCAGTAGTTTACATAAATGGGCATACTGCCGCATAATTATAATAATTATAATACATGCAGACACAGGAAACAAGAGAAATACAGAAGAAAAACGTTGAAAAAAGTCGCCCTACATGATGTAGAGCGACTCGCATCTAGTCTTTTTTAAAGAAGTTACTTATTAAGCCTTACCAACAGATCCGAAAAGTTCCATCTTCTCTTTTACTGTTGCCTTGATAGCTTCTGCACCAGGTGCAAGGAGCTTACGTGGATCAAATCCCTTACCCTCGAGATCCTTACCAGCTTCAATGTACTTTCTTGTAGCTTCCTGGAATGAAAGCTGACACTCTGTATTTACGTTGATCTTAGATACACCAAGTGTAATTGCCTTCTTGATCATATCAGCAGGAATACCTGTACCACCGTGAAGTACGAGAGGCATAATGCCTGTCTTCTGCTGGATAGCATCCAATGTCTCGAAAGAAAGTCCCTTCCAGTTTGCCGGATACTTACCATGGATATTACCGATACCTGCAGCAAGCATGTCTACGCCAAGATCAGCGATTGTCTTACATTCTTCAGGATCTGCACACTCACCCATACCTACAACGCCGTCTTCTTCTCCACCGATAGAACCAACTTCACACTCGATAGAAAGACCAAGCTGATGAGCTACGTTTACGAGCTCTGTAGACTTAGCAAGGTTCTCTTCGAATGGATAGTGAGAACCATCAAACATGATAGATGTGAAACCAGCCTTGATACACTTATAACATCCTTCGTATGTTCCATGATCCAAATGAAGTGCTACTGGAACTGTGATTCCAAGTTCCTCGTCCATAGCCTTAACCATAGCTGCAACTGTCTTGAATCCTGTCATATACTTTCCGGCACCCTCAGATACACCAAGGATAACTGGGGAGTTTAATTCCTGTGCTGTTAAAAGAATTGACTTTGTCCACTCAAGGTTATTGATGTTGAACTGACCAACTGCATAATGACCAGCTTTAGCCTTTTTCAACATTTCTGTAGCTGAAACTAACATTTGTAATTCCTCCATTTTTCTTTAATTTTATCCTAGATAAGCATATTATACTATACTATCCGAAAAAATAAAAGACTATTGCTTACAATAATCTAAAAATTTCTCTTTGATTTCTTCCCGGTCTTTTCCCATAACCAGAGAAAGCTCACTGTATAAGCCCTCCTCGGCGAGCTTCATATACCGTTCATCAGTTACCGTCACTTTCTTTCCATGTGACTCACGCTCTTCTTTCCGGATCAGAAGTGCCTTGATTACCTTGACACACTGGCGCAGATCACAGCTTTTCATTGCCTTTTTGTAACTGTCATCCCGCATCCGCTCACTCTCTACCTGCAATGGTTCGATTTCCTTGACCTCTTCCATCAAAGCTGCCGCCTCATCGGCTGTGATCACACTCCGAAGCACAACCCGGCTATTGTCTGTCGGGCAAAACAACCGACTGTCCCTTGTCTTTTCCGGCACTAACACATAATACAATTTGTCTTCATCAATTCCCGCTATATCCGGATGTGTGATCTCCTCCACCCGGCATATACCATTGCTTCCATATACGATATAATCGCCTACATGAAACACTCTCTCGCCTCCATCTTTCTATTAAACCCTCTTATATTCTACCTATTTATAATATCACTTTTGCAGGCAAATCGTAAGTCGGTTTTTCTGAATCTCCAGATTTTCAGCACTTTTGCAAAGATAGTTTCCTATTTTTTTGTGTTTTTTCACAATAGTATGCTACAAATTTTACAATTTTTGAAAATTATGTTGAATTTTCAGTTAAAATGTCGATAATGAAATTATCAGGTTCGTGGTTTGTTTTATGGAACAAGGGGGAATTTTCTTTGCGAAAAAATATAGGATTGCTAATCAATGATTTGAATACTCCATTTACATCAGAGGCAGTCAAAGGTGCCGAGCTTGGCGCACGTGCCATCGATGCAAATATGTATATCTTTCCGGGTATGTATCTTGATAATACCCTTATTTCTGATGACCATTTACAGTACGAATATCAGTATAATACCCTGTTCCAGTTTGCAAATGATAATCACCTGGATATTTTATATATTATGATGGGACTGATCGGTTGTCGTATTGATCTTGACGCCCGCCGCAGATTCCTTGCACAATTTCTTGGAATTCCGGTTGTCATCCTCTACACCGATATGCCAGGGTATCCATCTATGATTTTTGATAATCAGGGCGCCTTCATGCAGGGCATCCGGCATCTGATCGTCGATCACGGTGCGAAGAACATCGGTTATGTCAGCGGTCCAAAGACCAATATTGACGCGATGGAACGTCTGAATGCCTATCGCAAGGTTCTGGAAGAACAGAATATTCCATATAACGAAAACTATGTTGTCTATGGCAATTTCGAGGATAGTAGTGAAAAGCTGATCGGAGCTTTCGTCTCAACCCATCCGGAATTAGATGCCGTCGTATTTGCAAATGATGAAATGGCAAAAGGCGGATATCGTGTATTTGCCAAGCTTGGACTGAAGGTCGGCAAGGACATCTTAGCAATCGGCTTTGATAATGCACCTTACGCGTCCACATTAAATCCACCTCTCACAACCGTCGAGGCAAACGCAGCTGAGCTTGCATACAAGGCAATCCTCCATATGGCGGATTTCTTAGATGAGAATACAGCACCTGTCGCACAGCGTGTTGCAACCCATTATATTCACCGCTGCTCCTGCGGCTGTGCGAACTATGATTATGATTCTCTGGCAGCAAAACTGCAATTGGTTGGACTTCTCGACGAGAAGAAACGTCCAGAGATTCTGAAACATATTATGAACTATCTGTTCAGCACCTACGCTGACACAAACATCATCCTCCAGTTAAAGGATGACCTGTCCGTATTTTTCCGTCTGATCTGCGATCTGACAACATCAAACGATATTGCAGCAGATCGAATGGATGTCCAGACATTGTTCACACAGATTATCGAACAGCCGATTTTCTCCTATACTTCGGTAGAGCTTTTTGTGAATCTGCTGTTCTCCTTACAATTTGTATTGGAGCGTCAGATTGAAGATCCAGAGAAGCGGATTGCTTTCGTCGATGTCTTTTCATCGATGTATCAGCAGCTTTCCATCTCCAACTTCCGTACCTACCAGAGGCAGTACGGCAGTATGGCACAGATCACACATCTGGTGGACGAAATCAGCGCAAACCTGTCACAATCCAGACTGATGGATCTTCCATTTGAATCCATCCTGAAAAATATGAGTGCGATTGGTATCCACTCTTCGTTCTTATATACGTTCAAACAGCCGATCAATCATCCACACGACACAGTATTCCTCAAACCGGATTCGCTGTTGTTACGTGCCTATACGATTGAAAACCAGTCCTTCGGTGTACCGAAGAACGAACAGCTTGTAACAATTAACAGCATTTTCAACAACACAAAGATGCAGCAGGATAAACGGAGAACTTACATCCTTGCACCGCTGTTCTCACAGGAACAGTTGCTTGGTCTGATTGTCTGTGATACGGAGCTTGATTATTTCAATATGGTTCCATCCCTTGGCATCCATATTTCTGCCGCGTTAAAGACGATGCTTTTGTTAGAACAGCAGAAAGAAATCAGTGAACATCTGCAGCAAAACTTAGAGCAGATGTCCAAGCATAATCTGATCTTAAAGGAGATCTCCAAGACCGATCAGCTGACCGGCTTATACAACCGCTGGGGATTCTTAGACTACGTCAAGACGATCATTGAGAATCCGATGAACCAGAACCGAGAGGTACTTGTTCTATATGCAGACATGGACAACCTGAAGATGATCAACGATAAATACGGGCACGACGAAGGTGATTTTGCCCTCCGGGAAATCGGTATGATTTTAAAAGAAGCATTCCGAAATACCGATGTTATCTCCCGCTTCGGCGGAGACGAGTTTGTAGCTTTCGCACTGCTTGGTATTCCAAACTACGAAAAGATCATGAAGCATCGTATCGCAGAAATCACAGAACGCCATAATCAGATGGTTCAAAAACCATACCGGATTGAGATGAGTATCGGTATCTGTGAAGTTGCCTGTACAAAAGATCTGGATATCGAAGAGGTGTTGGAACAGGCAGATAAAAAACTGTACATCGAAAAGAAAGCGAAGAAAGAAAAACAAAAAAAGTAGAGCCAACCGCTCTACTTTTTCTTTATTCCTCTACAAATCCACGGAAGCCTTTTTCCACAACACGTCTTGGAATCATCACCATATGTCCACAAGTCTGGCACTTCAACCGGAAATCCATGCCAACACGCTGGATCTCCCATGTATTTCCACCACACGGATGCGGCTTCTTCATTCGAATGATCTGTCCAATCTGAAAATCCATTTATTATAACCTCTTTCCTATGTTACATCGATCATCCCCAACAGTATTAACACTATACAGAAACATAACCGCCCGTATTCTCATGTATTATCGCAGGATGATCTGCACCATCTCTTCCGCATTCTCTGCAAGATATCTGCAATCACAGGCTTCAAACTCTTCTTTACTGCCATATCCAAACAGTACACCGATCGTCTCGATTCCAAATGCTCTGGCACCGATTACATCGAACTCCCGGTCACCAACCATAATGATATCGTCCATCGAAGGTTTTCCCTGATCTGCCGCAATCCCGGCAAGCAGATACTCAATCACCGCTGCCTTTGTATCTCTTGATTTGTCAAAGGTACTGCCTGCAATGATATCAAAATATCCATCCAACTTCAGATGTTCCAGAATCTGTTTTGCATAAAGCTCCGGCTTCGACGTTGCCACATACAGATGACAACCACGCTCCTGAAGCGTCTGAAATGCAGCTTCCATCCCCGGCATAATACCATTTTGGTAGATACCCTTCGTGCTGTAATATTCCCGGTAATACAACACCGCCTGTTCTGCCTCTTCTTCCGAGAGTCCATGAAATTCCCGGAACGAATCCCGAAGTGGGGGGCCAATGTAAGGATACAACGTCGTCCGATCTTCTACTGTAATTCCAAACTTCGAAAGCGCATACAACACGCCATTGATGATACCCTCTTCCGGTTCCGTGATCGTCCCATCAAGGTCAAAAAATACATACTTATACATATCAGTTCTTCAGGTACAGAATGATGCTCTTTCGTGTGATAATACCGATAAAACAATCCCGGTCATCGACCACGCAGAGGAAATTCCGATCCAGAATCCTTTCCATAATCTCATCTTTTTCCACAGTATTTAATACCTTCGCGCCCTCGTCCTTGTTGACGATATCTGCTACCTTGTACTTCGCAAGGTTTTCACGTCCATGCGCCATAACCGCGCGAAGGAAATCGCCCTCACTCGCAATTCCGACATACCGTCCCTGATTGTCCACAACCGGAATCGCCGTATAAGTCGTACCAAGCAAAAATGCAACTGCCTGATCCAATGTATCATTTGCGTTTAAATACGTCAGCGTATGCTTCGGAATCAAAATACTAAATATATTCATATGTAACCTCCTGGCTCAAAATAAGCTGCTGATTGATTCAAACCAGCAGCCTATACATAAGTCTCAATTTGCTTACAGCTGCTCTGCCATCTCCAGAAGCAGTCTCTCTGTCTTCTTCCATCCAAGGCAAGGATCTGTGATTGACTTACCATAGCATCCTCCACCGATTGGCTGATTTCCATCCTCGATATAACTTTCCACCATCACGCCCTTGACCAGATGCTTTACCTCATCGCTATGTCTTCTGCTATGTAAAATCTCATTGACGATACGTGGCTGCTCATCCCACTTCTTACCGGAGTTGTTGTGATTTGCATCCACAATACATGCAGGATTCACAAGCTTATACTTGCCATACGCCTCTGCAAGGTACTTCAGATCCTCATAATGATAATTTGGAATCGAACGTCCGCTCTTGCTCAAAGATCCACGCAGAATACAGTGTGCCAATGGGTTTCCATCGGTCTTTGCCTCATAACCGGAGAACAGGAATGTATGTTTTGCCTGTGCCGCCACACAGGAATTGAGCATGACAGCGAAATCACCGCTTGTCGGATTCTTCATTCCAACCGGAACGTCAATACCGCTCGATGTCAGACGATGTGCCTGATTCTCCACACTTCTTGCACCGATTGCCACATAAGATAAAATATCCTCGAGATATGGCCAGTTATCCGTATACAGCATCTCATCGGCTGCAGTCAGTCCTGTCTCACGGATTGCTTTGATGTGCATCTTTCGGATTGCCTTCACACCCTCGATGAAATCCGGCTTATCCTCCGGATTCGGCTGATGCAGCATGCCCTTATATCCGGAACCATTTGTACGTGGTTTGTTAGTGTAGATTCTAGGAATTACAAAAACCTTATCCTTGATCTTCTCTGCAACAGCTGCCAGTCTGCAGAGATAATCAAGTACGGAATTCTCATAATCTGCGGAGCAAGGACCGATGATCGCAATAAACTTATCAGACTCACCGGTAAATATCTTCTTGATCTCAGCATCTCTTTTTGCTTTGATCTCCTGTAACTCTTTGTCCATCGGATGCGCTGCGCGAATCTCTTCCGGCGTTGGAACCGCCTTTACCATATGTAAACCCATTTCTTTTTCCTCCAAATATTACTTATGCGTCTTTGTCAATATTCGTAAATACATATCTGAGCTGCTTTATTGCATACACAGCCTGACTTGCACACACAGACACAATTTATATTATAACATACTTACTCAATAGACTTCAATGATTCCGCCATATCTATTTTATCAATTTTCCGGCGCATCACCAGATCCACAATAATCAGGAATGCCAGTACAATCAGAACGCTATACAGATAACTGATATTCATGATTCTCGTTGCAAATGCCACCATATCGACCTGAATCTGGGACATAACAAACCGATGCAGCAAACAGCCAAGTGGAAGTCCGACAACGATTCCCATCAGCGTCAGTATGAAATTCTCCCGAAAAACATACGATCCTGTCTCTCGCGGATAAAAACCAAGTACCTTGATTGTTGCAATCTCCCGCACACGCTCCGTAATATTGATATTGCTTAAGTTGAATAACACGATAAATGCAAGCGCACCCGCACTGCCAATTACAAGTCCGACAACCGCATCCATCATCTTCATCATATTCTCCACACGGTCTTTGATGTCTGCAACAACTGAGACGCTCATCACATTGGAGAGTGCAGATAATTTCCCGCCTGCCTCATAAGCGGTACTGTCTGTATCGACATGCAAATACATTGTATTTGCCTCGCATGCTTTGTCAAAATACTGCTCATAGCATTCCGGTGTGATATATGCGTAGTGCCATACATAGTTTTCGAAGATTCCCGATACGGTCAGCGTCACATCTCCCGCATCCGTATCATGCAAGGTAATCGGATCGCCAACCGTCACATCCGCAATCTCCGCAATCTTCTTTGACAACATCACCTCACCGTTTCCCGGATAAGTGCCATTGCTGGTTGTCATGTCAAACTTCACAAAGCTTTCTAAATCTTCCGGCTCTGCAGCAATCAGATACACTGTTTTAATTGCAGAAGCTGCATGATATTCTACCGTGCTTTTGAGGATTGCTGTGGAATCCTCAAAGCCATCACCGACAGCATCCTCCACCTCCTGCTGTATATCCTCGTTATATGTGCCATTCAAGGTTACTTCCATATCGTAAGTATCGATATCACCATACTGAAACTCGGCCAGATTTGATACTGAATCCTTCACTCCAAGCCCCGTCAGGACAAGCGCCGTGCATCCGGCGATACCAAGCAGCATCATGAACATACGCTTCTTGAATCGGAATACATTTCGTGCGGTTACCTTATGTAAGAACTTCATCGGCTTCCAGATAAATGGAATCCGCTCCAGTAAGATACGTTTTCCTGCTGCCGGAGCCTTCGGCCGGATCAGCTCTGCCGGCATACACCGAAGTTCATTGATGCAGGCAAGGAATGCCGTTCCCATTGAGCAAAGCAGCGACACGATCAGGCAGATTACCAGAAGTCCTGGTGAAAAATAAAAGTCAATGCCTGTTCCGAAGTCATACAACATCTTATACGCCTCAGATATTACATATGGGAACAGATAGCTTCCTCCGAAAAATCCGATCACGCAGCCAAGGAACGCCGAGCTTCCGGAATAAATCAGATACTTCGCCATAATGCGTCCATTCGTATAACCAAGTGCCCGGTATGTTCCGATCTGTCCACGCTCATCATCCACCATACGTGTCATCGTCGTCGAACAGACAAGTGCCGCAATCAGGAAGAAGAAAATCGGGAATACCTTTGCTACGCCATCGACGATGTTCGTATCATTGTCATAGCACATATAACCGACATTCGTCGAACGATCCAGCACATACGTCTTTACATCTCCAAATGCTTTCTTCGCCGCCTGTTCTCCATATTCCTGTACGAGTGCATCCTGTTGTTCCTGCGTAAGAGGCTGTAACTGTTCCATCTGGGCTATCTGCTCCTGTGTGAGCGTTCCGCTCTGCGCATCCTGCATCATCGCCTGTAATTCTTGCTGTTGCTTTTCAACCACGTCCTCCACAAGTGTCCTGCCCAGATCTGTCACAAGCCGGTCATACCGATCATCGGTAACCGCCTTCAATGCAGTCTCCATATCCGGTGTGACATCATCGATAAAATCATCATACGCATCCGTATAGATATCATAGGAATCCTGACTTTGTACATAGATTTCCTTATATGCATCAAAGGAAAATCCGCCTTCCGGAATAAAGATAAATGCACTGATCCGTCCATTTCCAAGATCCGTCGTTCCACGTTCGATATTGATATAGATTGGCGAATTCACCGTACCGACAACTTTGTATTTCTTGTGTGCAAATGCATCTTTTGTATCCTGCGTGTTGCTGTCCGCAATCTCAATTTCCTGTCCGATGATATCCTGTCCCTTGAACTGATATGCATCCACCACACATTCATCGTCTGCTTCCGGCATACGACCATCCCGCAGTTCCAGTGTATTCACATGCTCCGTAATGGACTGTGCGCGCAACACCTTCTCCTTACCATCCGCATCTTCATAGATCATATCCTCGTAGTAAGAGCCATCTGCCGCCAGCACATGCTCCTGCTTCCGCATTTCCTCTACCGCATCTGCATCAAATCCAATCGAAGAAAGCAGCCGGAAATCATAGAAGTTATGCTCTCGCAAATACTTATTTCCGGTTTCCACCATGCCCGGCTTTGTCACCTTCAGTCCGGAGAAAAATCCAACGCCCAGCGCAATGATTGCAAGAATTGCCAGGTACCGTCCCATACTCTGTCCAATTGTTCTACGTATATTTTTTCTATATGCCCGCATCTTCTATCACCACTCAATTTCTTCTACCGGTACAATCTGTTCATTCATCTTCACCGAAGCAATCTTACCACTCTTTACTTTAATGATCCGGTCTGCCATAGCCGTAAGTGCCTGATTGTGGGTGATGATCACAACGGTCATGCCACGCTTCCGGCTGCAATCCTGCAGCAGCTTTAAAATTGCCTTTCCCGTCTCATAATCGAGAGCACCGGTCGGTTCATCACAGAGCAGAAGCTTCGGATTCTTTGCGAGTGCGCGTGCGATTGCCACACGCTGCTGTTCTCCACCGGATAGCTGTGCCGGGAAGTTATTCATACGTTCTTCCAATCCGACATGGGCAAGCACCTCCGATGGATTCATCGGATCCTTGGACAACTGAGACGCGATCTCGACATTCTCCAGTGCAGTCAGGTTCGGGATCAGATTATAAAACTGAAATACGAATCCGATATCCCGCCGTCTGTACGTCGCGAGCTGTTTCTTGTTGTAATCCGAAACCGCTGTGCCATCCAGATACACCTCTCCTTCAGTCAGGCGATCCATACCGCCAAGGATATTGAGCAGGGTGGTCTTACCTGCCCCCGACTGTCCTACGATGACACAGATCTCACCCTTCCCGATCTCAAAGGATGCATCCTTTAAGGCTTCAACACTGACATCACCGGTCTTATAGGTTTTGCTTACGTTCTTAAACTCTACATAACTCATTTGCGTGTTCCTTTCTAATTTATCTGTGATAATTGCAAAATAATTCGATATACCCGAGTATAACATACTGTTTCCCTGCGATATATCAATTTCACGAAGCATATAATGTATTGCAACCAAGAAATACTAAATGTTCCAATCTACAATCTCTCATGCTTCCGCAGCCGCTGCCAATTCGCCATCCTTGGCTCAGTGGCAGCTTGTTTGAACATCGTGTTCAAACACTGCTGTTTTATTTATGGAACATCAAGTATTTCTAAGTTGCAAACATATCATATGCTTCATGAAATTATATATTGAAGGTGAACAATCATGTTATATCTCAGGCATATCCAATTATATTTTGCAATTATCTATAACTAATATTACTTCCTCCAGCTCGCGATTCTTAACAATACTTCCTTGTCAAGTGGATATGGACAAAGCGCAAGCTTCGCTTTATTTTCTACTACAATATCAACGACCTGACGGATGTTTTCTTCCGGCAGGATGCCGCAGTCGCTCACAACCTGAAAGAAATCTGCAAACTCGTCCACAGAAGAAAATCCAATTGTCGACAACAGATATTCCTGATCCGCTATATCTGCTTCACGGATATATCCCGGCAGGAAATATCCGATTGCAATGCCATGCGGCACGCCAAGTTCATACGTGATCGCATAGCTTAAGCTATGCGGAATCGTCGTTCCTGTCTGTGCAATCGCCATACCTGCGAGTGTCGATGCCAACAGGAAATTGCTGTAATCCTCGTCTGTCATCTCCCTCATACCAAGCAGGGCATCCTTGCTTCTCGCCCATACCTTTAGGCCCTGATCAACGAACATCCGGCTGTAATCCGTCGCGGTCGTATTCAGATAACTCTCAATCATATGTCCAAGCGCATCAATCGCGGTCTGTCCAATGACTTTCTTCGATGCGGTCTTCAGATATTTCGGATCTGCCAATGCAAGCACCGGAAATACACGGTGTGGCAGCGATGCCTTTGTCCGCTTCGCATGGACGGTAAGCACTGCGACACCAGTCACCTCTGAGCCGGTTCCACAGGTCGTCGGAATCGTTACAACTGGGAGCGCCTTTGTATGCGCGACATTCTCATACAGATACTCCGCATCCTTCTCCGGGTTGGCAAGCATAATCGCAATCGCCTTTGCCGCATCCATTGGCGAACCACCGCCAATCGCAATTACGAAATCCACGCCATTTCTTTTTCCAAACTCGGTCGCTTTCATAACCGTTTCCACAGAGGGATTTTCTTCGATCCCATCATACTGCACATGTTTCTTTCCATATGCATCAAGTGCTGCCTCCACATCTGCAAGCGCTCCATTCGCGCGTGCGGAATATTTTCCTGTCACAATCAGTGCGTAGCTTCCATAGCCTGCCAATTCCTCTGCATGTACCTTTACTGCATCTATCTCCTGGTATACTTTTGTTGGTATGTAATATTTCATATTCTGTCTCCAATCATCTGCCTGATTCCGAAGTTTCCCCGCGGTACAGACTTCTAATAATATGTTATAATGGATATCCATATTTTTCAAGCGTTGTTTTGTGAATTGTTTGTGTTTTGCGCAACCAAAAAGACATGACATACATTTTGATGTGTATATCATGTCTTTCTTTTTACTCAAACAATCTCATCAATACATCATAGACTTCCTTCGCCACCGCCAGTTTGTACATTAACCTGCTTGGTTGCTGTGGAATCTCGACAACATAGGACCTAACAGTACCTTTCAGGCTTATCGCAAAATAAACCTGTCCGGGAACCGATGCATCCGCATTGTCCGGATCCGTATTTCCCATCGTTCCGGTGACACCGATTCCGATGTCCGCACCATACATATTCGCGCAGGCGGTCGCCATGGCTTCCGCTGTCTCCTTCGAATACACCGTATACTTATGAATCACCTCAGCGGACACACCCTGCATGATCTTCGTCTCATTGCTATATGTAATGCTCGCACCTTTGAAGATGGCAGATGCCCCTTCTGTATCCGTAATCAGAGACGCAATCTGTCCGGCAGTCGCACTCTCCATCGTCGTGATCGACATGTTCCATTCGATCAGAAGTTCTGTCAATTTACGATAGTCTTGGCGGATATCTTTTTCCACATATTTTTTCTTGACTGGACGAACCTTCGGTTCTTTCTTCTTGTCTGTTTTTTCCTTTTTTGCATTCTCCTGCTTCTCTGTGTCTGGATTCTGCAAGAGTTTTGCTTCCTCACAGTATGGGCAAACTTTGTATCTGTCTCCGTTATAAAAATGATCATTTTCACATTTTCTGATATTCATAATTTTAACCTCGGTTATGTTATTCATTTGAAAATTATCTTTATTATAACGTAAGTGCAGTAAAATAACCAGAATTTAATATGAAATAAATCATGCTTTTATCTCGTTTATCTTCTCATACAAATTACTTGCCATATCCCCTATAAACTCATATTTGACAATGCGTCTTTTAAATTCATCTCCGATCCACATAGCCATTCTGCAATAATGCAGAGCTTCTTTCTCTCGTCCTGGTATTTTACAAAGCAGTTCCGCTATATTGATACACGTCCAAGCTATAGCAGGATCATTTTCTATAGGCCAAATCTCATTATAGTCCTTTTTTCTAAAAAATAACGCATCCTTCAACAGTTGTTCTGCCAGATCGAGTTGCTGATTTGTTCTTGATAAGAAACTTCCGAGATTATCTTTTAGCCAGGCAATTGTCGACAGAATTTCCCCTTGGGAATGTGGTTGAAACAACATTCCTATTCTTTTAGCATATATAAGGTTACCATAATCCTCCATTATTTTTTCATACTTACTGATTGCATCTTCGGTAAGTCTTATTATCTCATCCGTCCTTTTACTATCAGAATCTTTTGTTGTCATTTCCATAAATGCAGCCAGAAGTTCTTCTGAAATTGCCTGTTCTATATCTGAATCAGCTTTATTACCTTTCAACAGCTCTTCCGCTTTCTGAATATTTTCATCATCTGCAAATAATCTCAGGTCATAATAATAAGCTGCCTTCACATCTCTGTAGGTCCAGAACCATACTCCCCAGTCACTTGGGCTTGTTAAACTTTCATCGCTACATTCATCTCGCATGAATGCCAGCGTATGCTTTTCTTTTTCAAAGTATTTTTCTTTTTCAAAAACAGCCATCTCTGCTGCCTCCAGATACATACTGGGTTCAAAACAGACCGGCGCATATATGTGTTCTTTCTGTTTTTTACTGCCAAACGACTGGGTTTCAACTTTACAGATTGGAATCTGATATCCCTCTTTGTTTGCTCTCGGCAATTCAATATCATACTTTGTTAACAACTGACGCACACTTCTTATTAATTGCTTAATACGTCTTCCATCCCGTTCTTCATTATAAAAAGTATCATATTCTTTATCATACACTCGCGCAAATAGCTCCTCTTTTGAGGCTCTCCGTCCATCCACGCTTGCTTTTACAATCACCCGCAACGCCTTCTGTCGGTATCCTATAAAATCCCAGGTTGTTTTCTCCTTGTACAGAAAGTGGTCAAGTGATTCTTCAAAACATAAATCATCGCTTAAGTAAATTTTTCTTATCATACTTCTCTCCTTCTTCCGATTGCTCATATTCTAAGTTGTCTAAACTGTTACTACCTGATCCGTCTCAACACAATAACAGCTCAGGCATCCTCCATTCGCTTTATGTCCATTTCCTGTATCGATATCCATATAAGAATCGCCCTTATATACCCGATATGATCCATCCAGATTAAGATTCGTAGTTGGAACATGTCCACATATGATATATTTATCCAGCTTTCTTCGTATTGCAGCTGCACAATCATGAATATCTCCCGATATCAAAAACTGATATTCGTTCTCCTTTACACCTCTCTGTATAGACTCTTCCACATCCACAAATCCATCTTCGTTATATACTAAATAATCTATGTCGATACCGGAATGAACCACTATCGTCTCTCCATATATTGGACTATTCAGTTTTGTGTATATCGGTAAGTTCTTTATAAACTGTTGCAACTCATGTTTTTCAATCTGGGATATCTCATCTACTTCCTGCCTTGTCTTTTGTCCCCCGAATCGGTCCCAGGTTCCTGCACTAAGCGTTCCCTGTAAATACATTTGAAAGAAAAGCTCATGATTTCCTTTCAAGAGCATCACATTATAATCTTCGCTTTGCACCATTCTCTTCACATATTTTAAAAGCCTTAACGGCTCCGCTCCACGATCAACGATATCTCCAACTAAAATCAGCATATCCTGATTATTGTAACCGATTTTATGTAATATGTTTAAAAAACCTTTATAATCCGAATGTATATCTGATATCAGGTAAGTCATAGACTATCATCCTCCCTCACTTCATCTTAACAGTACACTATATAAATTAGTCAGTTCGTTCCATCTCTATTGCAAGTACTCCATTTTTTTGCTCATCTTCTACAGAATAATATGTATACATCTGCTCTACAGCCAGATCTTTTGAAATATTTGCAAAGCCACACTTCTCAAAAGGGATTTCCTCAAACATATCTCTGAATGATTTATAATGATACAACCCTTTAACAATAACTTCCATTCTTTCATTCTGATCTTCAAGTTTTTTGAAAACAATATGGTCATCAACCTTTATCTGTTTTCTTTTTACATCAAGTAATCTTAATTCATAAATTTTCTCTCCTGATCTTATAGCTTCAAATGGATCTTTTTTCAATTTCATATAATGAATCATTGTCTTATCTCCTTTCGTTAATATAATAAAGCATTTGGAATGACTAAGCCAAAATATCTTCAAAAGAATCACTCTTCTTCATGGTCATAAATTTGTTTAAATCAACTACATTTTCATTAAAAAGCATGAGTTTCTCTTTCTCGCCATCCCATGGGTATAATCTATCTGCATGAAAGTGCCCCCACGCCCAGCGTCGATAATTCAGTGTTGCTTCAATCTCTCCCAGATACATCTCCATCGTTTTATCTATCTGCGATTGGGCAACTATTGTATGAAATAAATCTCTCGGCTCATAAGCGATAGGACAAGTGTGGGAAATGACCAAATCAAAAGTTTTTTCTTTCTCAATAAGCATTCTCCCATACTCCATTTCCTCTTTTGTAAGTTGTTCATTCTCGTACCATGTCCAGTGATTATACAATCGTACCCATTTATCTATGCTGTATGCCCCAGGAATCGACAGTGTTCGGTATCCATCGAACATATAGCTGGCAGGTTTGTCGTCAAGGTACTCGATACTTGGAAACTCCGTTTCTATATATACTGTGCCGTTATATTTCTGTTTGGTTGTCCATTTATCCGGATACTTATCAACTACATCTGTCACCCGTGCTTCGTGGTTTCCCCGAAGGAGGATATAGGTAAATGGAAATCTTGACAAATTCTTCTTGAAATTTGCATCCCGGTTACCAGTAATTGCAAAATTACATCCCACATCGCCAAGAAGGATTATAGAATTCTTACAGGTATCAAGCTCTAATCTATCTCTATTTTGATTATAGAAATATTCAATTGGGCCTGACTCCCCATGAATGTCCCCAAGTAAAAACCAATTTTCTCTCATATGCTACCATCTTCCTCTTCTCTGACTTCATTTAAAAAAGTATCTTTTTGCTCTGGCCAGATAATATTAGAAACGAAACACATCATTATCTCTTCTGCGGATAATAAACTCATATACACAATCACCCTAAATATAATTTTAGTAACTAAAAAGCTATCCACAAAATACCAATCTACAATATTCACTCCCATCTTCACATTGAACGGGATTGTTGAGAACAAAGTAATCACAAACATCCATATTCTTTCCCAGCCTCTCATAAAAGACACACTTTTTACGACCAAAATTAATAGAATCATAGAAACAGGAATATTCCACCAGCTAAACCTGTTGTGTGCCATACCATATGACTGAAGAATCAGCAATCCAATAGTTATAATCCCAATCATTGTTTTGAATATGTCATATCTTTTGTTCATGAAAACACCCCTCCCACGAAGATACTTATTTCTGCAAGAATTAACAATGGTATAAATATCTGAAATACCAGGACAACCACACTCGTACATATATTTGCGATTCCATTTAACCCATTCTTTCTAAAATAATTTCTGCGTTTTTTAGAGGAAAACATTTGTTTTAGATTAGCCTTAGCTGCATCTACAATTGGTCCTCCAAACAACGCACGCATTGTATGTTCCCCATCAAAATTCTCCACAAGGCTAATATTTATAAGTGCCAAAATTACATTTTGCACAACTGCATATAGCATTGCAATTTTCCACTCTCCAAGAAATGAGTTCTCTCGTACAGATGTCATCAAAATCATTAACAGACCAGACAATAAAAGATTCACCTCTATCCCTGCAAGATATATCTGTGCTTTCTTTCGTCGATTCGTAACATCTGTTGCATCAATCATCACATACGCCCCAGGCAAAATTCCACGAATCATAAATCCAGCCTCTAAAAATGCACCTTTCATATTCGCCAAACAAGCAATTGCATGCCCCACTTCATGCAAAATCATCCCCAATAACAGTCCACCAACAATACCTGTAATAACATTCGCAAAAAAATAATTACAATTCATGCCAAACTCGATATCATATCTGGATAGTCGAAATAAACCATACAGGAATACTGGAAGAAATGTCAGCCATAATAAGGAATTCAATATCTTAGGAATAATAGTTCCTGCATATTTTCTCTCTGGTATATAAACTGTATGCAACATAATCCCATCAGCGTGAAGTGTCCTTCCTTCATCCCGAATCAGCACTTCACTATCTAAATAGTCATAATACGCCTCACATTCCTGTTTCGTAAAACCCTTTATTTTACAGGGATTCCTATTTCCGTCTAATCTCATGAGATATTTTGCTTGTCTGTCTGTAAGCTTTACCGTTTCCTGATTCAGACAGTTTCTAGCCACTATACCATTCTTCGTAGATTTTAAGATTACCCAATTTGCTTTGCAAGGGTATCTTCCATCAATATTTATCTTTGGCACACCTCTCACATCCCTTTCCTTGTTTAAATACCATATAATCTTTTGGCATTCATTGTAGTTTCTCTTTCTTCCGGTATTACATATGGTGAATCCGTTTCCAAAACAATCGACTCCAACGACACCTGTTTTACAATATCTCGAAGTTCTGAACTTTCCGAATATGTAACGGCACCTCCAATTCCCAACATATATCCCATATCTTTTTGTTCCTCCTTCTATATTATCTTTGCTCATTCTCTGCATTTTCTTGCTTCTTGGCTTCTTTTTCCTTACGTTCCTCTTCCTCAATCTGCCTTTCAAGTTCTGCAATTATACTATCAATCTTTCTGTTATATTGCTCCACTGTCATATTATCTGCAGCCTCATCCAGTATCTTTTTCAGTTCTTCTTCTCCTTCAAAATGCACTTCAGACTCCTCTTCCACTTCTCCAAAGAAAAATTCAATACACTTAATAACTCCTGTTCCAGAATTATTCACAATCCGTTCATATGGATTTGTTTTTATATTGTCTAGCAGATATATCAAAGCATCAATGGTTCCTTTCTCATCCAATTGCTCATTTTCGACGGACATAATATATCCCATCGCCTCTATATAACCATCGGCTTTGATAATATCTCCATCATAACAATACGCTTCTATTTCCGAAAGCCTTTCTACAACTTCATTCATCATAAATGGAATCGGAATTTCATCAAAGAAGTGTTCAAATCTAAGTCGATTTCCTAACTTATTGTCAAAATTCATACGTTCAAAATCGTAAAGTGTAAATAACAAGCCTTTCCAAAACATCTCTTTACTAACTCTGTCAGAATTTAAACGATTCAATATCTGATCTCGTGACATATTTTTGATGTTTCCCAGTTCGTTCCTTGTTCCATTGCTCTTCAGGCAGATAAGCATGCCTTCTTCAACAAATAAAAGAGTTCCATTCTCGAGTTGATCAACAATTTTCCCATTCATCCTTGAGTAACTATATCTTCCACCTCTTATATTTCTTGCCCTTATAATTAATTCCTCTGTTGATTGAACAAACACTGTTCCGTTGTCAAAATAATAGATTCTGCCATCTAGCAATGTTTCATTTCCGAGCTGCGAATCCTCTCTATCATCATACTCCTGACTGAAAAGCGAACTGATATTCTCGTTCTGATGAACATACAAATGAATATCCTGTCCATCTTTTTTCGTAAAAAACACCTTATCCTGGCAAACATAAAAATCAATCCAGTCTTCATTCAATGGAGGCTGAAACGCCTTATCTGCATAACTATTGAGAACTCGCTTAACCCCTTCATAAGATTCCCTGCCACAAAGAGAATTCTTCATAATTGGATCACTGCATAATTCTTTGGTAATCCACATTATAAATTCTCTAAGATCAAATGAATCCTGCTCATGAATCTCAGTATTGACCAATACCACATCATTGGTATGTCTTGAAATTACCTGCATTTTTGATAGATTCATATCTCTGGTCAGAAAATTTTCTATTTTCTTTCTGGTCGTGTTTGCAATCATACCCGCAGCAGCTAATCTGCCACATACATGCCTAAGACGAGTCACACAACTGCCAAACTCTGTTCCACCTGTGTAAATTGTCTTATATGTTGCCTCAACAATATCGCCCAAATAATCAAACGTCATAAACGGATGCATACATTCACCCCCTATTCCCACACATACTTTATTACTTCTTCTACTGTATCAACGGGAACTATTTCTATATTCAATCTGTCAATTTCCTTCCTTTCCACCAGTCTCTTATAACACTCTGATGGAACAATCACTTTCCCAATTGAAGCGCGTTCTGCAGCTATACACTTCTCATACACGCCACCTACAGGGCCTATATTCCCAAAAAGATCAACACTACCAGTGAATGCAACATTCGGAAGTGTTTTCTCTAATAAGCATGAAAGTATTGACATGGTAATCGTTACTCCCGCGGAAGGGCCGTCTTTTTTTGCCGCATCTGTCATATGAATATGGATTTTGGGTAATTCCTTCTTCATATATTTACTTACATAACAACATGCAATTGAAACAGATTCCAAGCAGGAGCCTTCCAGCAACCCAGTTACCTCAACCTTCTTCTCCTGATATGGGTTCACGACCGTCTCCACAGCTGTACTCACTCCAATCCCTCCAGCAGTAACTGCAAGAGCTTGCGCCATACCACATTTTCCTACAGACTGGGGCGGAATATCATTTAATCCAAAAGATCTTCGTTCTCCCAAAAATTCTATAATAAAACTCTTATTAACACTTACCGTTTTCGCAAATTTCCCTTTATTATTTCTGGCTATATTCATAAGAATATATTCAAAATCTCGTTCGACATTTCTCATACCTGGTACAACATCATAATCATGAATGTATAGCTCCAATGCATCATTTTCAATTGTCAACTCTCCAATCGAAAACTTTTCTTTTAGCTTAGGCAATATATAATTCGAGATAATTACTTTCTTATCCTGCATAGAATAATTACTATATTCAATTATTTCCATACGATCTCTGATTGGTAAAGGAATGCAACTAATATCATTAAAAGTAAGCATTACAAGAAAATTATTCTTAGGAATACTGCACTCCAAATACTGATCATATATATATTCCTCGTTAGGATCAAGGAACTCATACAATGCATTAAAAAATTCCGGAGTCGCCTTGTCCACCTCATCTAAAATAATCACATCTGAATAACATCCATGACCACTTTTTGCTAACTCCCTAACAATCATCGAAGGTCCCGCATTACGTAAAACCTTGTTTGTTCCTTTTATTATTTCAGCGCCACCGGCACCACCTACATTTATTTTCACACAATTTCGTTTTAAAGCTCTGGAAACACTAATAGCAGTACTGCTTTTACCTGTTCCCGCATTACCATCTAATCCTATAATCGTCATTTTATTTGTATTATGTTCTAACTGCTTTGAGAGAATAGCTGCCTCTATTCTTTCTCCAAAATCATTCTGGAGATAATGCGTCTTACTTAACTCCTTAATTACTGCCCCAATAGCAAAAGGTTCTATCCGTCCAGTAAAGATATTACTAAGATAATGGATTGCATCTCTTGCATATTCTTTCAGACTTTCATCACTTTCCCAGTTCAGGATTTCAAAAAACTTAATTACTTTCTTCTGTATACAAGCAGGATATTCATCATAACACGTAAAGAATTTATGCTCTGTTCCAGTAATTTCCCGCACATATGTGTTGCGTGTCTTTCCATAATCCTCCTCTGCATAATAAAACTCATTAATATCTCTTACACTGTAGTCTGGGAATATTTTTTCACCATTTGTCACTGTTTTAACAACAATAGAACGTATCAAATTATCCAACTTATTCATATCCCTGTTGGCAAATTTATAAATAAACGTCCTACAACATTCATCTGGAATCATTTTGGAAAATTCAATCCCATATTCCCGACAATACTTTGGTGCAATAATCTTATTAATTGTTTCTATAATCTCATTCTCTTCTGCATCCCGGAAGTAAATAGTCGTCATATTTGCTCTTAGTGACATCGGGATATCCTTTATGTCACTACATGTCACAATCACAAACATATTAGATAAATTAATCTCTACTTCTACAAACTTGTCCAAAAATGAAGTCTTCTGAAGTACAGGGGTCAGTGTGTTCCTAATTTCAGGATCGTAAGATTCAAAGTCCTGAATAACAAGCCCTCCTCGTACCCCTGCCTGTTTGATACGTTCAAATATTAAACCTGATCTCGCATTCTCATATATCTTTGACGTACCTGTGAGTGAATCTGTCTCTTTCATATGGATACCTGCAAGGTTAAGCACTGAATACCCCCGCCCAATGGAAGATGCAATTGTCTCTGCCAGCTGGTTAATACCAGTATCCGGATGGCCAATCAAGCATATCGTTTTAGGCATTATTTCTGATATATTAGCAGCTTCAAACTCAGTATATATTTCTTCTAACTGTTTGCGATGCCCAATATGTGTTGCATTGATTTTCTCCCTGAGATAAGAGATATCTATATATTTATAGTCAGCATCCCTGATCCAGTTAAACTCCATTATGTCTGCCATTTGCTTTAGATAATTTTTCTTTTCAGAAACTGAGCAGTTCTTATCCAGTCTGCATCTCACAGATTCATATATATCCCGGAATTCCTGTGGCATAACCTTCTTTAATACCATATAAAGTGCATCATACTCTTCTGGATCTTTATATAAGATTTTTTCTGATTCTTTAACCTGCTCCTGCTTGTCCACGAGCTCAAGCCTTTTTAAACCAAGATCTCTTTGTATCTCTGGACTGAATTTTTCAATGTTTCGCTGAAACATCTCCTTCTCTTCTTCTGAAAGCTTATTACTATTCGCAATACTTTTCTCTCTGTCCGTCACATCCTTACAGGAACGAATATACCACGTTTCCCCCACTTCCTTCTTACATAAAGATTTCAAGCCCGAAATATATACAGTTCTGTTTTCGAGGCCATCGAAATATTCTGCTTTACGATCGGTTAAAATACACTTTTCCTTTCCGCCTACTTCTACTTTTAAAATAGCCATCCCCTCTGTATTCGCACCTATCTCCAACAATCTGACGGTCTCACCTAAAGTTTTGCACCCTTGATTCGTAATATCATGCTTAACTGCACCAAATGCACGATCCTCCATCTTAGTGTTTACATCATATAATGCATCTTCAAATGTCATCCCCATGTTCCTCCTTAATCTAACCTCATCGATCTGTATAATATTATTCTTTATAAGACATCTTCCTCTCTGATTTTCTATTTCATATATGTTATATCTCTATAATCAAAAAAAGATCGCATAAAAATAGACACATTTTTTTAAATGCGCCTATCAAAGTATTCATTATATTATAACCAAAGAATAAAGCCTGCCCAATAAACAGGGTTTGAAAAAAGCCTAGTATCTTTAGGATAATGTGCCAGTTCCCTCATACTATCCGCAACAAGTCCCATCCGTCGCACTCTCTGTTCCCCAAACCAACCATCTCTTGTAAGTTCTTCAACTGTCACAGACATCAGGTATTTCTTAGCTCTCCACAAAGCTTCAGAAACCGACATATCCTTTAAATTCTTATAAAATCTGGTCATAAGAACGGCAGACGCCAGATCATCAACCTCCCACAAACTAATAATCGCTGCTTGCACTCCTTGAGCTATAAATGCGGTATTCATCCCAAAAAGCCCTTCTTCATAGCTTATATCTCCTGATCCCGAAAAACAAGCTGACAGAACTACTAACTTCACCCCAGTCCAATCATATGTGCATATTTCCTCTGCACTCACAAGCCCCGTTCCATATTGGGAATCAATCTTTCCTGTTGCAATCCAATCATTTGCACCAGACATAAAAAAACACGTTTTTCTAAGTGGCATATCATATAAAAGATACCTATTTTTTTCCAAAAAAGTATTGTCCATCAAATGTTCACCATGCGTTGCTATATGTAATATCGGAGCATGAACTTCCCTAAATATATTTTTATTCGCATTCTGTTTCTGTATTACTTCAGTTTCCAACACATCTGCTACAGCCTGAACTTCAACCTTAGTTAATGGTAATGCCCCAAATGTTCTATCACTTTCCAATACCCGATTCTTGTCTATCGTAAATCTGGGATTACCAACGACCATACATTTCTCAACATTTCCAATTGGAACATTATTTTCTATCCAATCGTTCATCCACAAATCATTTTTTATGTTTCTAAGTGAATTTACATAATTTACATTATAGCTCTCAGCAAGATATCTTCCAGACGAATCAAGTAATATATCAAATGCAAACGCTGATAACTCTATATCGCCTGATATGATTATTTTTTCAATATTACACTCTAATTCTATCACTTTGAATACTGGTAAAATAAGTTGATTATACAACATATTTTGAATATTTTTATTCAACCATTTAATCATCCCTCCAGAAGAATTTCCACACCCCCTACTCCTTCTTATCTCAAGATCCAACGAACTAAATACTGTACGAATATTATATGCGTTTATCATATCTAGTCGCCGAACATAAACTTCTGCTCCTTGTCTGATCGCAACAACTACTCCATATCTTAAATTTCTTTCTGTAACATCCTTCTGCTCGTTCGTAAACTGCACATAATCTATATATATTGTCTTATCCGGAATCAGCAAAAAAAGGTCTTCCACACTCTTCCATGCAAACTCGCTATCATCCGTCCATTCTTGGGAAGTATATATTCTCTTCTCTAATTCATGTATTTCGTATTTCAGTTCACCAACTGCATCATCAACCTGATGACCATAATATCTTACTCCATCCAAATCAAGCAACTTTCTATGTAAGTCATTTAACCTTTTCATTTCAGGAGTATTTGCATATTTTATTTTACGTTTTCTTAATACATCTGGATACACATTTTTCATATTGCATACCAATTCAAAGAATTCATCGTCGCTACATGATATATCGTTTCTATACACGGCTGCAACTATAACCTTAAACAATATACCTACCCTTGATACCTTGTTTATCAGTCCTCTCTCATCTCCTACATCACAGGCCTGTTCCAATCTGAACGGAGTTCTCCTTGCAAGTGAAAACAAGAGCGACCCTAAACTATCCCTGTCCATTATTCCCTTTATTCTATCATATTCCTTAAACACAATCTCTATAACTGCATCCATATCAGGAGAATATCTATTGCTCACACAATATAAATTGTCAAATGCAGACTTACTCCTCTGTATATCTCCTATGTATTCATAAAAAATAACCTTTACCTGCCAGTAAAATAAAATTTCTCCATCTATATCCTCCGGATTCAATTGACTTCCTATCAAATTCAATACCCGTTCCACATATGCTACATCTTTATCCTTTATTTTCTTGTTATTTATATTTAATCGTATACTATTCAGAATCATTCCAAACATTGTTACAGGCAACTTTTCCACATCTGACTGCCATAGCCATGACATTACACGCTGTGCTGCCTCACCACTGAATTCATTCTCTGATAAAAGATTCCACGTATTATATAATACTGCAGCCCCCATAGATTCCTGAATTCCATACTTGTTTATAATTTCAAGTCCCTCATTAAGATACTGTATACTCTCTTCCAACATTTCCTGGCAACAGAAACAGACTATAAGATTGTTTATCAATGCAAGTCTCAGCTCGCTGAACTGCTCTGAATCTTCACACATACCATATCCCTGTAAAGCACACTGCTCTGCATTGGCATATTTCCCTTGTTCCACCAATATGCTGGATTCATACAACCACAGTTTAAGCATTACAGTATTTTTTTTGTCATTATCATCGTTCAGTTTTTCCACCCAGTTCTTCAATTGATCAGCATACTTCTTATACTCCTTATACCTATTTAGAACCATATATGTATCGCACATATTTTCCAGACAACATACATAATCTACCTCTGTTATTTCTTCAATTTTTGAATAAATATCAAGGGACATTTTCCCCATTTCTATACACTTCTCATCCCTCATAACATTCATTAGCTGCATCATTTTATCAGCATAAAAAAATGGAAATTCATTCAAACATTCTCGTATAATTTGAGTATTAATATCTTCATATGCTAAATTAAACCAATCAATATCACCAACATACGCAAAACATACCGCCAATTCTATACACACTACCTGAAAAACTTTGCTATTCTTCGAAAATGATTTACAAAACCTCTGGTATACCATGCCTAAAAGTCTATCCGCCTCATCAATTCCAAACTCATCACAACACGCACCTAATACAGCCTCAAACATCTCCATAACAAAGTATACATTTACTTGTTCACATTCATATGCTGATACAGGAATTATTTCATCATCAAAACACGCAAAAAGAGCAGAGACATCCTTATCAAATTCTTCACACATTAATTCAGGTGTCTCTGCCACTAATTCACTGAACACATTATTCTTTATATCTTCTACAATTTTTAATAGCCTGTCTTCCATATCCTTCGCAACACAAATTATTATCTATTCTTCCATATTTCCAATACTAATCTCATATCTACCTGATACATCAATTGGTATTAAAGCTTCATATCGATCATTTCGTCTTAGCATATTTACGCTGCAACTCTTGCCGTCCAAAGTTTTCGCCTCTAATACAGGTTTTCTTCCATCCCACTCATCAGCGTCTAATGTAATTTTGAGCCCTTCTGTATCAAGTATAATTTTATTGTAATCATTTTCTTCATCAACAAGTGCCATTTCATTTTTTTGAATTTCACTTGATCTAGTAGCAAGTGCGATCGGATGCTCAAAATTATATTCAAATGAATTCAAAAAATTATCAATACCATCAAGTGTCAATCTTATTCCTTTTTCTATAGAAACTACTATTCTCGTTGTTACCCTCATCCCCCCTGTTTTATTTACTTCATATTTTTCAGACGCATATTCTTCAAGTGTATTATCCACAACAATATCATCCTGCACCTGCTTTACTCTCAATAATTTATCATACACATCACGACATTCACGACATTTCAATATATGGGACTGAACCTTATGAAGTAATTTCATATTGTCTGGAGTGATATCTCTCATATACACACATTTTTCTATATCTTCAAAATTTATGTGTTTTGTCTTCAAAACTCATCTCTCCTTCCAAACGTTCAAGATAAACCTTATACATGTCTTGAACTTTCTGATTTATACGATTTGACCCATCAACAATCTGCCTTACTGTAAGATTAAAACGTCTGTTACCCACCAAACTGCCATCTTTCTGCCTTATATTAAGTTTCTCCTTCAATGGTGCAAACACCGTCTCATCTATATTGGAACAAAACACCCCTTTAAAATCTGCTACTATATTATCATATATTTCATATAGAGTCACATTTCTGAGTATTTTTTCTGCTTCTGTTGGCTTACCACTATATTTACTCTGTATCATCCGCGGAATAATCATCTTAGAATAAACAAATCCAATCAATCTCTCCGGAGAAACATTGATTGAAAATATATCATGTAACACACTCCCCAAAGCCTCTGATATAGTTTCATCCATATGTATTGACTCTGGCTCATTTTGCATACTAGCTGTCGCTTTTTCAAGTTCTTTCGGAAAATATTCGTTGCCACCTTCATCCTTGACTGTCCTGTCAATCGAATCATGCTTTCCGTTGTCTGGTTTTTTTCTCCAATTACTTATTTTATGCTCAACGATAGCATTCAACCACGTCTGTCTCTGTGCCTCATGCAAAGTTTCCGAATTAAGAATATAATTGGGTAATCCTTTTATAACAGCCATCTTTATCTCTTGAAGGATGTCCTCCCTATCCTCTTCTTTATCCACTGAATTCAGGAGTTTCCATTTCGTTTCACGCTCTACCATTTTACTGATATCAGCATATATTTGTACATCGCCGTTTTCGTCCTGCAACTCTGACTTCAAATGATTAAAAAATTCCTGAGACGCAAATCGCATTCAATGTCACCTCCTTCTTAACACCATTAATAAATTTCATACATATTATTATAATTATATAATATTACTTTTTTTCTAACTTTTCTAACTTTTCCAGCTCTTCCAACTCTTCTATTTTTTTTTCTAAATCCTTTATCACATCCTCCAAGAACATCTGTTCAGTTATCCCCATTATATCAAGATTATAATAACTTATGAAACTGTTTATTTCTTCATATAGTAGACTAGATCTGTTACTTTTCTGCGCTATTTCCTTACCCTTGTTTGACTCATTCCATTTCTGCACTATTTCCTTATATTTGTCTGACTCCCTTAAAATGTATATGCTTATATCTGATCTAACTTCACGAATAGAAATTTTTCTATAATCAATCTTAAACCGTTTCAATAGTTCATATATATAACTATCCTCAACATATCCTTGTATCTGTTGCATTTGAGCCGCTGCCGATACTACAACTCTATACTCTCTAGTCTGTCTAACATCGATATTTCCTGTCTTCTCCTTGTTATCAGATTTTTCTTGCATTTTCTTTCTTTCAGTTTCCTCTAAGCACTTCTTTATATCAACTCTAACATCGTAAATAGAAATATTTTTACAATCAACTTTATTTTTTCTTAGGAGTTCAGAAATATAACTATCAGTAACATAACCTTGTATTTTTTGAGTTAAAACCGCCTTCGTTATTACATTTTTATATTCACGAGTCTGCCTAACGTTATTATTTGTTTTATTTTCATTATGACATAGCGTTATCGTTACTTCTTCTTCCATGTACTCCTTCATATCTATATCATTTCTAACATCATAATTTGAAATATTATTACAATCAGTTTTATATCGTCTTAAGAATTTAGAAATAACACTTTGGGGTGGCTCTTTTTTTTCACTTTTTTTAATTATTTCTTTTGGAGTTATACAATCCTCTGGAACTTTAAACAGCATCAGTACAGGCATACAACTATAAACATTATCTTTTTCCATTACATTACCTCCATTTACTCAATACTATTTCACATTTTACATCATACCCATATACACAAATCAAAATATCCTTATATACATAAATTATAATTTATCTTTCTTATAAACTTCCTGCAAAGATCCTCTATTAACTGCGACGTTTCCACAAATCTCCATCTCCAATACAGGATAAAGTTTTGCTTTCTTAAACCTTATAATATCTATTCTATCCATTACATAACCATAATTATCCATGTACTTATACCTTAATAACTTATCTTGTATCCAACAATCACAAAATAAGTTAATATTTAAATATTTTCCAGCAATATAAATTTCCTCTACAATAGGCAATCGTACATATTTTATTCTAAATTTATCCTTTCCCTGATATTGAAAATTAATCGGTGAAAATTGATCCTGTAACCGTTCACGTATTCTATCGTAATACACCGTTTCTTGATGATCCAAAGCAATCAATTCAACCCTGTTTCCATTCTTAGATAAAACTAGCCATGATATGTTTCCATACCGACCATTCCCCAAATATATAACATCCCAAGTCTGTAAATCGGCTACATTACAAACATTGCCTTTATCCGAACTTTTCCCCTTAGAGTTTGCCTCAAGATATGCTATATCTTCTTTAACAGCTTCTAAGCTCAATCCATCCTTATCAAATCCATTTGAATGAACTAATTCAATAATTTTATTATCCGATAATCTCCCTATTTGGGACAGTTCAACCCAATATGGTAAAACTTGCATATATCGTGAAGATCGACATTTGCTTTCCGATTTTATATTATAAAATTTATTACTAGTATTATCTAAAAATGGTATTTTAAATAAAGTAACTATATTTTGACAATCTTTACATATTCCCTCATGATTCTCCATAAACTTCCCACATCGCAAACAAAAGCTATCCATACTCTTCTTCACCCTTTTTTCATTTTATAAATGTATTTGTATATCTCCTGCATATTTCCATACTTCTATTTTATCTAGATTTATCCAAAGTGCGGGACATACTCCAATTCCAACACTTTTAGCTCCCCACCCATAAGAATAAACTTTTCCGCTTCTCAAAACTGCCATAACCAGATCGTTATCATATCCTTTTGTTCTTAACCACCACGCTCTTTTATTAATATTATTAATTAATGTATTTTCTTTATTCATATTATGTATGGCATATGGTGACATTCCCCTATATCGCATTTCATCATCACATTCCGCTAATGATTGAAATCCATACTGTTCATTACAAATTTCACTGTAAGACAACAAAAAAATCTTATCTGATGAGTTAACATCCGGCAAATCTGTATTAAGAATAGCTTCTCTTTCAGAGTATGTAAAAGCAAGATGATAAAAAAAACTATTTAACCATGCACGCAAAGAACTATATTTCCATCTGTTCTCTGAATAGCCAATATCAAATGGCCTACTATCTATACAAATATCTGCAATTACAAATGCTTTATTACCCTTAATATCTAATACACGCCACTTTATAGGATCCCTCGTCTTTCCGCTATTAATAAATTGAGGATATTCCCCGAAGTAAATACAATCATATATAACTGTATTATTATCTTTATCTATCATAGGGGACCTTAAACTTTTCAGTCCAAATTGATAAACACCTGTGTTAGAAATTATTTGCTCTTTATCTCCACTTTCTTCTTTGATTTGTAATACTTCTTCTTTATTGTGACTATATGTTTTGTCCAAATTTGGTACGCTGAACATCATATATATTGTCGAACATTTATCACATAAAACGGCATTAGTATTTATCTCTCTTCCACACTGCAGACAAAAATTAACCATTGTTTTGCACCTCCTGTCATAAATTTTACCATAATCCTCTTCCACAACACATCTTATATTTCATTCCACTTCCACAAGGACATGGTTCATTTCTTCCAACCTTTGATACATCTTTACCTCTTACCGGATATGTTCTATATTCATCCGCAAATTGTTGAGATTTTATATATTTATCTATTGATCCCCGAAGTCTTAAATGTTCTCTTCTTAATGTATCTATATCATCACACACTACAGGAATTTCAAACAACGACAGTATGTGCTCATAATTACAACATTCTATTCCATTTTCTTGCATCAATCTACCACATTTCAAACAATATTTTATCATGTTTTAATAACCCTCTATATATCCTAAATATAATCACTTAAACAGACAATTCACATTGACCATCTTTAGCTGTTATTTTATGCCACTCCTGAAGCGTTGTCTTAGTCGGAACACCAACCATAACAACATTTTTGGGGGTTGCATAAATCTCGATATTTCTACCTTTTTTATTAAATAAATCCCTATATCCCTTATATCGATCTGTCATAAATATTACATTTTGATTTGACGATCCCCTAAGATTAATTCCATCATTCAACGCATCTATATATTGCCCATCTATCAATATATCTACATAATTATCTAATATTTCATCAATCCTATCGTTTCCTAATTTTCTCAGTTCTGTAACTGTATATCCTGTGTATAACATCACACCAAGGGTGGTTCGTTTACATATTTTAGCCAGTAATTCATACAAACCATCTATCTGCAAGAATGGTTCACCTCCGCTAATAGTTATCCCCTCTATACTTTTCTGTTGAAGTATGTATTTATAAATATCCTCTGTCTCTACAAGATGTCCAGATTTAACATTTCGGGTCTCTGGTGACATACATCCTTTACACATGCGATTACACCCTTGAAACCATATAGCAAATCGCTCCTCCGGACCTAATGCCCTTGTCTTAGGAACAAAATCATGAATTCTTATAAACATTATATAACCTTTACTCTCCTTGAAAGTCTTATACTCATCTTATCTGTTATTCCCATTATATAATCTAAATCCAATAAACACTCTGACACTTCCAAATCCACATTCTTTCTAAGAGACTCGTCATTATACATCTGATCCACTATATACGATAACTCATCTTTTAATTGCGCTACATCTACATCCGTGGATTTACCTCTATATGTCATCTCCGCAATATCTAATAACCTGTTTGATAATAATTTTAACTTCATTAATAAATCATAATTTTCAAAATATACCCTTGCTTCCTCACTTACATTAAACATAGGTTCTATAAAGGCCTCAATCAACTGGCGTTTCTGCACATCATCCATATTTTTGCTCATCGCATCCAATCCATTATCCTCCACATAATGAATTATTCCCTGTTCAAGCTTTTTCTTATCCGAATACTCAATATGACGCTCTTCAACTATATAATTATAAATAATTTCTTCAACGCTCATTCTTACACATCCTTTCAACCCATATATTTATTCATATATATCGTCTTATATTGAATAAACAATCGTTCCTTTGCATGTCTGATCTCATCCATATCCTGACTGTTCTCTACAACATCAATATCCTTAGAAAATCTGTTCCATGCACTTTCATCATTTCCACTCAATCTATTAAACTCTCTTTCTATACTCTTTTTATCTGTGCCGAAATAAGCTGCTTCTACATTTTCTTGACCTACCAACTTTTCAAGACGTTCTGCCCATACTCTTGCTTCTGGATAAGACACAATTGACTCACTTGCGTCGTCCAGTTCTTGCGATCTTAACTCCCTCATTGTATACATTTCTGTAATTCCTTCATTAATTTTCTCGTTTTTATCCGTGATTCTCCCATCTTCATGAAAGGTCGTTTCTCTAAGACCGCTAACCAATTTTGTATCCCCATTTTCCATATTGATTTCTTGTCTATCAGCACATAAATGCATTGTTTCATGAACAGACACATGCTCGATTACTGGCATTGAAATATCTTTTATAAATATATTTCCTTCCTTATCGCAATGCCCAACAACATTAAACGGAACCTCCTCAAATCTATCAACATATTCCTGACTTGAAATAACATTAAGATGATCTTTAGTTTCGTCCGAATCGAGCATTTCCCGCTGTGACTCATTCATGACGTCACCATGCTCTTCCATCATATCTCTCTTTGTTTCATCATGCACTGCATCAGCAATTTCCTTGGACGTTATTTCTTCATTAGAAGAGAAATCACATTCATAGGATATCTCATTATTATTTATATCCCTATTCCCTGCTTTTGTCTCATAGACTTCAGGTTCTTCCTCGTATAATTCTTTCATATCACACCACTCCCAATCGCATAGGCGTACAGCACAATACGCTTTTCTCTCATTCCATAGTTGTTCGAATTATAATTAGTTACAATATATCCTAATGCACACAGTTTATCATGTACATTCAAATTATATCTTCCAAAAAATTCATCCACCATCCGAGTAACTACATTTCTATCATATCTATTCATCATAACCTTCTCTATAAACATACGTGTATTTATGTCCAAAGGTACAATTCTTTCTATCCGCTCATCACGACCAAACAATCCTTTTTCACAGTACAAATAAGCCAAATTCAAAATTTTGTCATGGCATCTTTGTCCGACATCAACCTGCGCAGCAATTTCATTTCCAAGACTCGAAATTACAGCCTGTCCACATCCCAGCATAGATAACAACCCTCTCTGATATTCATTTAACCGCAAATGATATGCAACCATATCTACATCTTTTTCACTTGCTGTTGCATGAATGATCTTTGTACCCGTAGTGTTGACCGCTTCCATATTCAACTTTGATGGACTCTGATCTGCTATAACAATTCCTATTCCATACTCACGAAGTTCAGTCAGCATACTAGTAAAATACTGACTTGCCAAAGCTTTTGAACTGATTTCTGTTCCTGGTAAAATATTGGAAATAATATTATGTGCCTCTTCCAAAACAAGAACACTCTTCAAACTTCTAGAACCATTCTGTTTCCTGATATACTCATTTATCTGAATCAACAATATATTTGCCACAAATGGTTTCATTTCTAGTGACAAATCATCTAATTCTATAACACAACAATGATTACACAGAAATTCACCGGTTATTTGCTTATCACTGCCTCTACTATCTAAGCATCCCGTATTCATCAAATCATTAAGTCTTGCAGAAAGAGCACCTTCTATATCCTGCTTGACCTCTCTTCCTGAACGAATGTAGTTGTCGGAATATTCATCTAAATTGTTCAGTACATCTTTGATTGTTGGATACTTTTGACGATTTTTTATAGCAATATCCGAACACAACCAATTAAATTTCTTATATGTATATGTAAGTAGCCCCTTAAATTCTATTCCTATTCGTTTTTCTAAATCAAATGCCCCTGAAAACGCATACATTAATTCATCAATATGATTACCTATTTTTACCCCATCTTCTGGTTCAAGAGGATTAATCAACAATGGTCGTGCATCATATCCTGAGGAAAATACATACAAATCATCAACGACATTCATCATTTTCCAATAATCTTTCTTGGCAGGTTCTATGACACAAAAAGTCTTTGAACTTCTATACACATTTTCTAATATAGACATGACCGTGTTGGTTTTTCCGCCTCCTGTAGCACCAGTAACCAGAACATGTCTAAGCAAGCTGTTAAATTCCACCCTATATGGTTGCTTACTATTACTCATAACGCCCAACTCAAATGACTGTGCAACATCTGTGACAGGAGCCATATTATATCTAAAATCATGTTTACTATCTGAACTAACATTTGTATCAATTACTTCCAAACCACGGTGGCTATATAACGGCAACTGAAACAGACTTGCCAAATCATTTCCTGAAACATATGACACCAAACTGCCCTTTAACAGGCTCTGGTCTATATTGTATGTTGGAATTGCATATCTTGCCTGTGGAATAATCATTCTGTTCCTTGCAAACTCATTTCTGTCAATAAAAAAATATTTTACATTTTCTAACCCCAATGTATCTTCACTTTTTAAACAGCCTGCAAGTGTCGTACCAAGTTTTTGTGCATCTGTAACATTTGAAGCTGTAAACCATACAACACTTTCCCATAAGCCGCCCACAAGGTTGTTATAGTACTCCTTCAATTTTTCAAGATAATTTGCCAATCTACTATTTCCAGGAAAATCATTGTGTATCTCTATTCTCGATCCACTTCCGAATGTATTATTTATGTTCAAAAAAGACTGTGATAAATTTAGTAATTCATATATTGAATTTTGAATACGACGCATTTTTACATTTTCTACAGGTCTGGCTAAAATACACACCATGGAATCCATATCCTGCATTACATTCATAATGCTATCCACAATATCGTTTTCTATACTCACTTTACCTGTTACTATTCCCGAACACCTGCTAATCCTTCTTCGATCAATATCTGTTATAAACTTATTCATGCAATTCATGCTTGGCAAAGCATTGCGCAAAGCATTATCGATTCCCGGGGTTGTCTCAGAAGCCAAATAAATCTTCTGCATTCCATCTATAGATACAATAATATATGCTACTGCCGCACCAATGTTATGATATGAACTCAATGTATCTAAAACTGCTCTTTTTATTTCTGATATATTTCTATCATCATTCTGTAATTTCCTGTATGATGCAATCTCCACGTACCTCATATTTGAAAGAACATCATAATCATTTTCATACGACATCCATCTGCCGTTAAACCCTTCCATATATTCACCAGACAGAAAGTCATATATCTCATCTGTATGTGCCAAAAAATCTTCATATATATGAGTATAGTAATTTGCCATAATTCATCTAATCTCCAAAAAAACTTTTAATAAATATCAAAAATGCAATAATCAATATTGCATATGTTACAACCTTCGCAAGCAGTGCCACCACTATCCCCGAACTAACAAGGTAGTAACTGAGAAAAACTACAAGAAGCAAAAGTAATGAAAAAAATATCGCTGGTATCTGAGGTGTTGGCCTTATCTGTGACTCTGTCTCATTTGAGTATATTTTTGTCGCTACATATCTGTCTCCTCTTTTCTTCACTACCACACGCACATCATCTCCATAATTTAAGCGCCCTTCTATATCTCCATAAAATATCAAGTCTCTTTTTTTACCTGACAAACGTCCTCTGTGAAATTCTTCTAGTCTGAAAACCGTCTCATGAGATGTATTTCCAAACTGATATGGTTCTCCTCTAAATATCGCATTAATTATTTTTTTTAGTCTATTATGGTATCTTGCATGAGAATTTACCTCTGTAACCGTTCCTCTGTAAATATATCGAAAACCTTCTCTTGTCTCAAAACTCGGTTCTGCGCTGACAGAAGACGACTGTGAATCCCCTGTTCCTGATCTGTTTACGGTGGCATTACTTGACACAGGTTTTACCACACTACCAGTTGCTCTATGTACTACAGTACGTCGATATGTAACCAATGTAGCTCCACATAATGGGCATGTTGTTATCTCATCATCATATAACGCATAATCATTACAACTTGGACACTTTTTCATGTATATTCTCCCCCGTGTTAGGCTAATGTTATCTCATACGGTCCAGCTTTACTATATTTCTTATCTGTTCCTACATAAATCCATAAATTTAATTTTGCATCAATATATAACCCAACTCGCCAATAATCATCACACTTTATCGGCTTAATCTTTGCATATATAATATACTCTTTACCAGCATATTTATAAGACAGTTCCAGATCCTGTGCCTCTTCACTATATAACCACTGCCCAAACGACACTGGAGACCAATAAATTCTATCTGAACACATAACTCCATCAGCCAAAATAATTTTTTTCCTGCCCTTGCTCTCCAATCCGCCATCTGCTCCTCTTAACTGATATTCATATGCATTTACAGCAATCTCCGTTATCTTAGGAAGTATGATTTTGTTTCTCATATCCTGGCATCTCTGAATCTCTCTATTTTCCGCGTCATCATCTAATGTATTTACATATTGGCAACCACATCTGGTGCACTTCATTTCAGAGTTCTCCATCGAGCGACCACAACATCTACATATCTTCATATATTTAACCCCTCCTTATTTACCAATATCCTTATTTCTCTTTACAATCAGATCTAATATCTTTTTATATTCCTTGCCATATATATATATTAATTCTTTTATTACTTTCTCCATGGAATCAAACCACAAGTTTAATTCCTCTACATTTTGGGGCGTTCTTGGAAGAATACCTACTCTGCCATCTTCATCTACCTTTAATATTTCCTGTGCTCCATCAATTGAATACAAATCTATTACTACTTTATCATCACATACCATTTTATATATCCCTGACAGTTCTTTGATGTCCTCATCCACTCCCCTCTCTTTTACTTTAATTTCTTCTAGTTTATCCTGCAGATTTTTCTTTTCTTCCTCCAATTTTTTTGTATTCTCTTCATATATGCTCTCCTGCTCATCTACGTCTCGTTCTAGTTTCTTTATTTCGTCGGGCAACTCTTCTATCCTTTTAACTGTTTCTTTATATCTCTTTTCCAGTTTTCCTTTTTCCGCTTCTTTTTTCTTTTTTTCTTCTGTTGCTTCCTGTAAGTTATTCTCAACCATCTCATAGTCCTGTTTTGCTTTTTTTAGCTCACTATCAGCAGTGATAAATTCCTCATTCCGTTTATTAAAGTCACTTTCATACTTTTGTTTTTGTTTCCGTAACGCATCCAAATCTACTTTTTCGAGTTCCTCTATCTTTGCCTTATTTTCTGATATTTTTTCACTTACGTCTTTATATGCTTTCTCTTTTTCGACAAGAGCACCTCTTGTTTCCTGAAGTGTTTTTTCTTGCTCTTCCATTTTCTTTAATTTTATGCCAAGATCTTTCAGCTCTTTATCTGCATTATTCAGTTTCTCTGAAAGTTCATTTATTTTTTTCTGCACAAATGCAGGCACTTGTGCCAGTCCTTTTCTTATACTAACATCATACATACACTTTTCAGCATTACGCATTCTTAAAAGCTTTGCTGGTAAAGTATTTGGAGCATCCACTTCCATCTCCTGCAAAGAGCGTTCTGGATCATCGTCATATTGGAATACATCTTCATTAATATTATTGTGTAATTCCACCAAATTATCAATTGAGATTGGATAATCATCCTGTACTTTCTCCTCTAAAGTTCTTATGTATTTTTTTGTAATCTCAAACATTGGCAACCTCCTTTTTACTTGACGGTTCGCAAAGACCCTAATATTGAATCTATATTTCCTAATCTAATTGGTTTCGGTTGAGTATTTTCAGGCAGGTCTACATATTCACCATTCTCATTCTGTTTTTGAACTCTAACATGCACAGTTATCACTAACGATTTATCCAGGGATATCCCAAATTTGAATACATCTGCCTTAGTAATACTATCTAAACTCTCCAAATACTCTCCATCGAGTTCCCCATGTTCCACATGAATATCCATCCTTGCATCCTCGATTGTCGTATCCGCTCTGTTTATAACAATATCCCGTAATCTTCCACTAAAATTTTCACTACGCCAATAAACCTTGTCTGGAGCAATCACATCTCCTTTATGTACTGCATAGTAAACCTTATCAAGTTTGCCATTTCGCATACTTGCAAACCCTATATGATATGGTGCAACCCGCTTGATATCTATGACTCCCTCAGCAACTAATGCTGCTCCATACGATATAGCTTTTTCACAATCACTGACATTGCTCATCATATCTTTAAATCTTGGATCATCCATCCCACCATAAGAAAAGCTCTTACATATCTGTTTTTGAGTTAAGTAAAAATTACAAAAACCTCCAACCATTGCAATTTTTAAATTTTCATTTTCTATTTTTTTAGCATCTATATACCCTTTCATATCATCCAGTTTTTCTTTTAATACCGGATTAATCACAACATCATATGCCTTCTTTAAATCCCCATATGTGATATTATAATTTTCTCCTGATACATATATATCACAAAATGTTTCCTCCAGAAGTTCTTTCATTCCTCCATCAAACACATAAGAAAATACCAACTCATCAGTCATTTTATTATTGTCAAAAAATGAATCAGTTCCTTCAATTAACGCTCCCTCAATATCATTAATGCAATCGTAATAATCTTTATCTTGGTTATTCATTTCAATTCCATTTCTTTTACAAACCAATTCCAAAATTTTTTCGATAAATGCCAGACCTGCACTTCCTAAGTTGTTGCTTCCATCTGATATTCCCGCACCTGATCGCCTTACTAAAGTTATTTCACAACGTTCTCCATTATATTTCACATCGCAGAGTGACAAATCCAATGTACCTCCACCATAATCTACTAACAGAATCTTTCCATTATAATGTTCTTTCCTGTTCTTGTAATAATTATCTGTAAAATACGCACAAGCAAGTTCCGGCTCACTTATTACCTCTACCATTTTTGCTCTACTGTTTTCTTTTACAATATCCTCTATAAACACTCGACTATCATTTGCCTTATTACTATCAAACCATACGGCAGGAACACCTACTACCACTTTATCAAATTCCACAGGGATTCTTTCACAAGCACGTGCTTGATCAAACAAAAATCTTATATAAATCTCTGTAACCTTTTCTGGAGTAATAACTTCATCATATCCACGATCATGGCGTTTTTGCTTGCTTTTCTCTGTAAGCATCATTTTAAATCCTCTATACACTACAGATCCAGCTTCTTTCATTTTTCCTAACGCGTTTCTACCACACACTAAATTACCACTTGAATCCTTTACAACCAATGAACTTATGCTTTCCTTTAAATTTGCTGCTTTGAGTCTTAATGCATCTATACTATAATCATCTGCCGCATCAGATCTTTTGTTTACTCTTGATATTACAGAATATGTAGTTCCAAAATCCAATCCTATGTTCATACTGCTTACCTCTCTAATCGTTTATTGTTTAATTTTTAACTAAACATCCAAACTTAGAACCTGTTTCATGTTATTTATTCGTTTTTCCCTTAGTGCCTCATACTCTTCATACATTGATTCTTTTCCTTTAGGTTCATATTTAGTTACTCCTCCTCCATTGAACTTACTAATAATTTCTTCCCATACGATTCTGGCTCCTTCTTCACTGTAACCATATAAATTTAAAACAAATTCAATATCTCCAGTCTGATATTCGGTTTTTCCATTTCGAAGTCTTACCTTGTTTACATTTCTACATGACAACACCTCCAGAACTGCATCTTGTCCTGCCCCATTGTCAAATTCACCAATATAATTTTTTCTATAATCTCCGTCTACAAATTTACTTCCTGTCTCCGTCCAGCCTTCTGACTCCATTATATTAGTAAGCGTTTCAGCAATACTTATCAAAGCATTAAAATCCTCCGCTCTGCGAAGGGCATAATCCAAACAAGCTTGAAAATCCTCAAGCAACTTATTTAATAAATCATACGATCTTTGCAGACCCTCAATATCCATCTGTTTTTCATAATTAACCTCATCTGCTGTAATTACATTGTAATTTTCTATCAGTATTTTATGAACGCCATCTGACCAATACTTTACATTTTCCTCCTCTGGTACACTCCCATCATTTGATGCCATCTCCTCATATGGAATATTCGCATATTGGTTTATTTGTTCTTCTACACTTCTAATTTTATTGCATAGACTTTTGAATTGCTCATTCTTAATCTCTAGCTCTGCATAATACCTTGTAGCATCAACAATTTTCTTCTGCGCAAGCGCTATAGCAGCTTCATACGACTCCCCTTTTATATCTTCCTGAATGAACCGAATACTTTCTCCTATCTCATTTACCTCATTGGGCAAGAGTAATTCCCCGTATAATTTGTTCATTTTATCAAAGCAATCTTTAAGGCTGATTTTATATACCAGAGCTTTTTCTTCGTTTGTTTTTAATTTCTTTTGAATTTCGGCAAATCGATCATTTATTTCCTTCGTAACCTTTTCGACTTTCCTGTTCACATTATCAACATCCCACTTAACTTGTGACAATTCAGCCTTAATCGCATCAATTTTTTGTTTATTTTCGACATTCATGCGTCCGATATTTAATCTTATTTCAGTGTCTAAACTGGACAGTTCGTCTTCAAGAGTGCCTTTTACCCCCTCTAATTTAATATCCATCTCCTTATTTTGTTTTGTTATTATTTCATCCAAGGATGCATCAACCTGTCTGGCTTTTTCCTCTTTCAGCTTAAGTTCATCTAAAAAACTCCTCTTAGCATCTTTTAAATTTTTTTCTTTCTTCTCGAAGTTTTTATATACAGAATTATTTACATACATAACGTACCTCCGAATCTCCATTTCACCTAAAAATCTACTTATTAGCAAAAACAAAGAAAACTTATTACTAAATCAACGAATCTGTCATGGTCTTGTCTACAAAATCATCTGCTGAATTGATTCTTTCGCAATTCTTAATATCCCTCTCCGTATAAACTGTACCTATTCCACAATCACATAACTCATTACGAAGTGCCTCTTCCTTCATCTCCTTCTGAACCGAATCGTCATCATCGATATACCATGACACGGAAGGACTTTCACCACCTGATGAAATAACCACCGCAACTTCATTACCTGCACCATCATCCCCTTTCATTGTAATAGGATCTCTTTCATCATTATTTTCTACCGTCGTTATATCCCAACCTGCAGCATTTAATGCCGATACCATCGACTCTGCAGTGCTTGCTGCTGCAACAGCACCCATCATAAGTTCTCGTGATTCACTGTCACAAAGTGAAAGTTTTCTTTTAATTACATCTAAATTCTGTTTAATTATTTGTAACTCCTCTATAGAACAAGTTCTACCAAGTTTTTCCTCTTGCTGACAATATTCTTTCTCGATATCATTAAAACTCAATCCATCACAAAGTCGTTCCGACCAGCGGCGAATATTGTATTCATACTCCTCTGTTTCTCCATCAACCACAATTGATAACACTGCTTCATCAGATGTCAATTTCATCATGTTTTTCTTTACATCTGAACATTCCTTATATATTTCCTCTAACATAATATTCGCACGCTCATTAATTGCAATTAATTCAGTTAATAGCTTACTTGCTTCCAATATACCTGTTTGAGCTACTGCAATACCTGCCAGATAAGTTCCAGAACTTATATTGTTATTTAAATTGTTATATATATTGACCAAGCCGTTATACTCCATTGGTTTATGTATCTCTGGATATAAATGTGAAATCTGATCTAATATGTCTTTCAAATGAGTTGCATAACAATTCGCCTTATCAGCTTCACTATTTTGAGCATCTACAATACTTTTAAATGTCTCATTAAAAGCAGTTGCTACTTCATTAATTTTTACATTTATTATTGATATATCTGCTCCAGTCTTTTTAATATCGCTCCGAATATCAGAAACTTGATTTTCAAAATTATTTTTTGCATTAATTACAGCCATATCCCCTGCTGTTTTTACGCTATTCATGGATTTATTAAACGAATCCATCAACGAGGATAACGCATGATCCAGCCTTTTTTCATTGTTGTTACATATATTGGCATAATCATTTTTCTTATTGTTAATATATCTATCTATCTCCTCTATTTTTGATTTTGTCTTTATTACAAATGCCTCGTCTTTCTTAACTTCTTCTTGACGTTTTCTCCATGCATCATCATTAACATAAGTCTCGTTATAACTCATTTTTCTACCTCCAACTTTCTCAAATTTTTTTATTTATACTGTTTAACATCTAAAATAATATGCTATGATATCCCATTAATGTCTTCCGCAATTATCTTTGTTAGTTCTTCTTTCCCTACTTCTTTTTTTGATAATCTTAAAGCTTGCCGGCTTATTGATGCCTCCATCAGATTTCTAACATATCTACCATTTCCAAAATGTTCTTCATGACTAGCAGTTTCTAGTTTGCTTCTCAGTGCATCAATTGCCTCTTCATCTAATTCATATTTTTGCGCACTATACATTTCCTGCGCAATCTGCATCAACTCATCTACTGTATAATCAGGGAACTCGATAATATTGGAAATCTTAGCTTTTAATCCATCGTTTTTATCTAAGAAATCATCCATCTCTTTACCATATCCAGCTAAAATTACCACAAGTCTATCCCAATTTTCATACATCATCTTAAATAGCTCACTTATTGCTTCTATTCCAAAATCATTTTCTCCTCCTGCTAATAATGAATATGCTTCATCAATAAATAAAACTCCATCTAATGCAGATTCAATTACTTTTCGTGTTTTAAGAGCTGTTTGTCCTACATACCCTGCCACTAGATCAGAGCGGTCTACTTCTACCAACTTATTTGTTTTAAGAATATTCATATTATATAAAATATCTGCAACTATCCTTGCCATAGTTGTCTTTCCTGTACCTGGATTTCCTTTAAACATCATAAGCATGGTTATAGTTTCATCCACTAGGAAATCATTTTCTTTTCGCTTCTTTTGTATCTCCTGCCCCAATTTCCATGCTCTGATAATTTCTTTAACCCTATCTAATCCTATTATCTTCCTAAAAACCTCTTCAAGATCAAACTCCGTTTCTTTCATTTGGGTGTTAATATCGTCAGTCAATTGAGCGTCAATATCTTTAGCCAATATAATATCCAATTCAGATGGCAAATAATCCTTTTTTTTCTTTAATCGAGAGTTTTGTTTTCTTATTGATGCCTCCATCAGATTTCTAACATATCTAACATTTCCAAAATGTTCTTCATGACTGGCAGCTTCTAGTTTGCTTCTCAATGCATCTGTTGCTGCTTCATCTAATTCATATTTTTTCTCACTATACATTTCCTGAGCAATCTGCATCAACTCATCTACTGTATAATCTGGGAACTCAATAATATTGGATATTATAGATTTTAATCCAGCATTACTATCTAAGACATTATTCATCTCGTCACCATATCCAGCTAAAATCACCACAAGTCTATCCCTGTTGTCATACATCATCTTAACTAGTTCATCTATTGCCTCTTTTCCAAAGTCATTTTCGCCTACTCCTAATAATGAATATGCTTCATCAATAAATAAAACTCCATCTAATGCAGACTCAATTACTTTTCGTGTTTTAGGAGCTGTTTGTCCTATGTATTCTGCCACTAGATCAGCTCGTGTTACTTCTACCAACTTATTTGTTTTAAGAATATTCATATTATATAAAATATCTGCAACTATCCTTGCCATAGTTGTCTTTCCTGTACCCGGATTTCCCTTGAAAATCATATGTCTCGTCATAGTGTTATTAATACCAGTATCCTTCTGTACCTCTAACATATCTTTCCACTCACGAATTATATTTTTTACACTGTCCAATCCAATTAATTCAGAAAAAGCATCCTCAAGATTGAAATTCTTATTTGACTTTATAACTCCATTAGCATAATTTTCATTACAACTCATTTTTTCTACCTCCAAATTTCTCATCTAAATTTCTCAAATTTATACTGTTTAACCTTTACAGTAAAAAATGCTATAATATCCCATTAATGTCTTCTGCAATTATCTTTGTTAGTTCTTCTTTCCCTACTTCTTTTTTTGATAGTCTTAAAGCTTGCTGGCTTACTGATTTCTCATATATATTCCTAACTGTTCTTCCATTTCCAAAATGTTCTTCATGACTAGCAGCTTCTAGTTTGCTTCTCAATGCATCTGTTGCCTCTTCATCTAATTCATATTGTAGAGCACCATACATTTCCTGAGCAATCTGCATCAACTCATCTACTGTATAATCAGGAAACTCAATAATATTGGAAATCCTAGATTTTAATCCAGCATTACTATCTAAGACATTATTCATCTCGTCACCATATCCAGCTAAAATCACCACAAGTCTATCCCTGTTGTCATACATCATCTTAACTAGTTCATCTATTGCCTCTTTTCCAAAGTCATTTTCGCCTACTCCTAATAATGAATATGCTTCATCAATAAATAAAACTCCATCTAATGCAGACTCAATTACTTTTCGTGTTTTAGGAGCTGTTTGTCCTATGTATTCTGCCACTAGATCAGCTCGTGTTACTTCTACCAACTTATTTGTTTTAAGAATATTCATATTATATAAAATATCTGCAACTATCCTTGCCATAGTTGTCTTTCCTGTACCTGGATTTCCTGTAAACATCATATGCATGGTTTTAGTTTCATCCACTGGGAGGCCATTTTCTTTTCGCTTCTTTTGTATCTCCTGCTCCGATTTCCATGCTCTGATAATTTCTTTAACAGTATCTAATCCTATTATCTTATTAAAAACCGCTTCAAGATCAAACTCCTTTCCTTTCATTTGGGTGTCAATATCTTCAGTCAATTGAGCGTCAATATCTTCAGCCAATATAATATTCCATTCAGATGGTGAATAATCTTTTTTTTGAGTTAATCGATATGCTTGATTATTTATTGATTCCTCCATCAGATTTCTAACATATCTTCCATTTCCAAAATTCCTTTCATGACTGGCAGCTTCTAGCTTGCTTCTCAGTACATCTTTTGCAGCTTCATCTAATTCATATCTTTGCGCACTATACATTCCCTGTGCAATCTGCATCAACTGATCTACTTCATAATCGGGAAACTGAATAATATTGGGAATCCTAGATTTTAATCCATCGTTTTTATCTAAGAAATCATCCATCTCTTTACTATATCCAGCTAAAATCACCACAAGTCTATCCCTGTTGTCATCCATCATCTTAACAAGCTCATTTATTGCTTCTATTCCAAAATCTTTTTCTCCTCCTGCTGATAACGAATATGCCTCATCAATAAATAAAACTCCATCTAATGCAGACTCTATTACTTCTCGTGTTTGGGTAGCTGTTTGTCCTACATATCCCGCCACTAGATCAGAGCGTTTTACTTCTACCAACTTATTTGTTTTAAGAATATTCATATTATATAAAATATCTGCAACTATCCTTGCCATTTTTGTCTTTCCTGTACCAGAATTTCCCTTGAACATCATATGTCTCGTCATAGTATTATTACTACCAATATCTTTTTTTTGCTCCTGTACCTTTAATCTAGCTTTCCATTTACGAATCAAGTTTTTTACATCGTCTAATCCAATTACTTCGGAAAAAGCCTCCTCTATGTCAAATATTTTATTAGACTTTATATTATCCTTAGCATATCTTAAGTTAACTCTCTCAAGACCATAACTACTAACATCACTGTGTGGTGTATAGTCCCATTCTTCATCATCAATCTTATCTTTATATTCCTCCACTATAGAATTCGCGTAATTTTTCAATATATCGAAAATTGTTCTAGTTCCAACATCAGAACTAACAAAAGTATCATCATTATCTTCCACAATAGGTTTCTTATTTTCAACATGTTCGAATATAGATCGTCCTAATAAATAAGACTGAGTCACATTTAGATTAGCAAAATACCTTTTTTGACTATCTGACTCTATATATTTTAATCGCAATATACAATTAGCTATATCACTACTATTTAATCCTGACACTTTTATCAATCTTTTTTTTAAAATATCTGAAATACTTGCCTTTTTCCCAGCTACATGGTTACCATAAATTGTTGCCATATCGCCGTCCATCGTCCTAACCGCTTCATCATTTGCCCAATTTACCAAAAATTGATCTTCATTATCAAGTTTGAAGATTACTACATTTTTCGTCCTAGCCGCATCATTTAGGTTTCTCGTTAACATACGCCCTCGCTTCTTATATTCTCCTCCAAAAAATCGAGATATTGGCATAACCAAAGCGGTTTTTATATATTCCGATGACAAGCACTCCCCCACATGAGAATTCCACTGTGTTTCTGTCCATATTACTTTTCTTTTACCAAACATTGGCTGCTTTGGCTGTTTCTCATCTGATTCAGGTTTTGTGGGTGTTCCCGCCCTCTTTAAATTATTTAATTTTAAAGCACTTAAACCATTATTACCGGCACTTTTTTTTATATTATCTATCAGCTCCGCTTTTTCCTCTTTTGACAATCTTCTATTTTCCTTCTCAAATTCCTTAACTTTTTCAAACGACATTTTCGAGAATTCATCATAAGAAAAGGCTGATACATCTTCATCAAGGAATACTATCCTCTCGTATCCTTCATTTATAAGAACCCTATACAAATACTCATCTGCTGTTATTAATTCCAATGTATTCATAATAATTTCTTCACTTGACTTGCATACAAAATATCTAATTCGCGATCCCCCTGAACCAATATCAAATAAATTTGCCATCTTAAACCTCCAGTTATCTTTATGTCATATATTGTATGAAGCATCTTGCCCATTTGGATTTTCCCTAAAAAGCAGATGTTTTTTGTAGTTCTACATTAAAAGGGATGAATGTATATATTAATGTTCACATTCATCCCTTCGTCCTATGGATTACTTTCTTGTAAAGTACCCACTACATCCATTCGAACTTTCGTAAGGATAATAGTATGCCTTATTTCTTGTACACCAGATTTTTCCACTGCTGTCTCCACCAGGTTCAGACCATCCGCAGTCTCCACAACAATACGCACAGCATGTTCCCTCGCTTAATTTTACTTTTTTCTTTTCCTCCATAACTTTTTTCTCCTTTCTCTTGTACTTTATACATAAACAAAGATCTACAAAATCTTTGTACATGTAACATATTCTCTAACATATTTTATCTATAACGCTTATCCCACATTGATATATACTGTTACTTTTAATTAAATACATATAAAATGTTTTTCTCACAACTAATGGAAAAATAACATACTCAAGGCTATTTTCTTGTAATATTTTTCTTGCATAATGAATATCCGCATATGATAACTCATTTACATCTTCTGGATGACTATGTATTATCCCCGCAAACTCAATATCATCTTTTAACCATTGATCTAAAATTGTATTAATTTTTTCTACATTAGGGACATATCTATACTGGTTTATATCTGCATTATCATCATACAAATATTTGCATATTATTCCATTTTTCCTCCCTAACACTCCACCGGTTTCAGGAGGCTGGACTGCAATTGTATCCAATATTTGGTCATATACTTCTTTTGTCATCAAAATATTTTTATTAATCATTCCTCATATCATATTTGTTAATACTATATATTTTCATTTTATGACTTAATTCGTTGCCTGCTTCTAACACTTTATTTATTACCTGTCAAATACATGAAAAAAATATATAAATAATATAATCCATAAATTTCTGAAACTACTCCAGCAAGTCTAATCATGTTACAAATAATCCCATAGAAAAAAGTTTTGATAATTTCTAAAACGGTCGCTCTATTTTTATTTCTAATAAAATTAAACATTGATATACTGACTATTACGCAGGGAAAAATTATAATTCCCTTGGGAGCATCCACAAAAAAATTTACGCATGTTACCCCTATTAATAAATTTTCAATTATAAAGAATATCCACATTAAAACATCTATCAAAAGAACCTTTTGCATACGTTCAAACTTTAAATCCATCCAGGCTCCAACTAAATATTCAGCTCCGAAACAATCTATTAATACATTTCCTAATGAATTGTTTTCTGCATATCCTTGTCTTTTCTCTATATTTTGATAATCACTTTGTTCTTTACTGTAATATGTATATCCATCTGTATCTACTTTACCTATCAATGTATTATTTCGATATACATTTTCTTCCATATCAAAACATCCTATTTCCCTTTTCAAAAAAGGATTAAACGAATCGTATACCTTATTCCCCTCATATGAACATAACTGTTTTCTATCTTCTGCAACCTTATGTTTTTCCGTTTCCTTACTAATGTTAGAGTTCTTGACATCTATTTTATTTTGTTCTACAGGAATCTTAAACAACAACAGTATATGCTCATAACTACAACCATCATCAAAAATACTATACATATATTATAACCTCCTATTTTTAGAACATTTCTTAATCATCACTCCTATCTTCCTCTGAATCAAAGTCACATACAATCTCCGGCTCTGTTTTTCTTGTAATAATCATTGCCCGCAAAAATATAAATATCAACAATGCATTGGTATAATCCGCCACAAGAGAATCACATCTATCATATGGCTTCGTAAATCCAACGCCAATCTGCCATATAGTTAACATTACAAACATAATAGTTACCCAGCGTAAAACATCTGCTCTGCCTATTGAATACTCAGATGTGCATTTTACCGCAACTGCAGAAAAGACAATATTAACTGCAAGGATTCCAGATAAGCTCATAAAAAAAGGATGAAACGATGACATGCTAAAATCCATATATTGCATATATAAGCTATGGAGTTTCAAAGTAAATCCATCTTCCCCCGCCATACCGAGAAGATTAAACACAATACCCCAACAAAAGATTGCTATGATCGCTATCCATATAAATACTAAAATATTATATTTTAGAGAACTTTCTTTTTTAGTAATGCACTGTACAAATGCAGCAATTATTATCGAAAGAAAAATAAACAATATAAATAAATACTGTAATCTGTCTTCAGGCATTTGGAATCTATAGAAATCATTTGTATACTCCGGTTTTTGATACAATGTTAATACATAGATTAATACCATGCTGATAAAGCTTACTAACGCAAGATATCCTTGATAATTTATTTTATTTTCAAATAACGGAAATACAAAAACACCAAGAGCAATCACACTGCCTGCACAGCAAATGATTGCCATATCCGGATGACCTGTGGGAATTGCAATGGCTAACAACGCTGCTACAATTGGTAACACAATGCCTGCGCCTATAATCGTACAGATTCTATACGACGCTGACTTTTTTAACTTTTTTTCATGACTCTTTATGAATTTATCTGCCAACCACTCATATGGGATAAGCATAAGGATGATTCCAAGAACAATACAACCTATGTTTCTATTTATTGCCCACTTGAGAAAATCAGTCTCCACACGCTTCTCTGTAGATTCTAGAATCGGGAGATTACAAAACATCACATATTGACTTGCTATATATACCATCACAGCCAGCGTTCCAATTACAATTGCCGTGATCTTATAAGCTCTCGTTGTTATTTGTTCCTTATTATCCATGCATTTTCTCCTTTGTTTTTATCACTCCAGGTTCTTCCTCAACTCCCCATAATACCTCCGGCTCACTGGAACCTCTATGTTCCCGCACTTTAGAGCTGTGCGGCTTAATTTCGATATATCTGACACGCGAACCATAAAGCTCTGATGCACGCGAACAAATCCATTATCGACCAATTGCTCCTCGATATCGGAAATTTTGGAATAAAATGTCATCTCGCCACATCCCAGATGCAAGACGATCTTCCGCCCTCTGCTCTCTACATATTCGATGGATGCAATCGGGATTGTCCTCATTTTCCGATTGACAATCGCCTCTAAATAATGCTCATTATCCCGTACTGGTTTCACATTATTTCCAACCATATCACACACGTTCTCCTAAAATAATTTTTCTTTTGTAAATTCACCTGCTAATTATCTTATAAATTTTTACTTTTCACATAATAGCACAAACAGATATACATTTTCGTGTTTATGCATAATTGGTATATAATCCGTCAAAATTGGCATTTGTGTTCCATTTTATTCCTCTTTTTTGCTCTGTTTATACACCTGATTGATCCCCGTTGAAGCAAAGCCTGACATAATTCCAACCGAAATCGCTGTAATGATATCTTCTGCCGGAAAATTCTTCATGATATACAAGGCAGGCACCGCAACAATCCCTCCCACGATACCAACAATCACCGGAATCGCCTTATCGCTGATCTTCTTGCTCGCCTTACACCCGATTCCAACCAGATAACAGATAATCACAATCGGCAGCACTGTTACATAACTTGAAATATCCATTCGTTCTCCACAAACCTTCTCTTATACTATATCTATGTCGTAACGATTCATATTGACAGCAAAACGACCCACAAATGATATATTTTCTTATGTAACTGCGGAAAATATATTTGACGCTCATTTCGGACAACTATATAATGAACTTGATTTTAGAAACACAATGAGCAACACCATAGAAATATAAATCTGCAAATTGCACATTTATAAAAAGGAGATTATAAAAATGATACAAATAGATTTGATTACCGGATTCTTAGGCTCCGGCAAAACAACCTTCATAAAAAAATACGCCACCTACCTGATACAGCAGGGAATGAATATCGGCATCCTCGAAAATGATTTTGGAGCCGTGAATGTCGATGCCATGCTGTTGCAGGATATCTTAGGCGATCACTGCACATTGGAAATGGTTGCAGGTGGCTGTGATGCCGACTGCCACCGCCGCCGGTTCAAGACAAAGCTGATTGCTATGGGCATGTGCGGCTATGATCGTGTCCTCGTAGAGCCATCCGGGATCTTCGATATGGATGAATTTTTCGATGCACTGCACGAATCCCCCCTCGACCGCTGGTATGAAATTGGAAATGTAATCACGATCGTAGATGCCGATCTGGAACAGACATTATCTGAGTCTTCCCGCTATCTGCTTGCGTCACAAGTGGCACAGGCAGGTGCCCTTTTATACAGTCATGTCCATGAAGTAAGTGAAGTGAAACTTTCCTCTACCAAAAACTATGTAGACCAATCCTTTGAGATTCTCCACACTGAAAAGAAACCGGTTCCTTCTGTTACGATAGAAAAAAACTGGGATGATCTGACCGATGCAGATTATAAAGCGATCCTTTCATCTGGCTATCATTCCGCAGATTACACCAAACTATGGTTTGATGATAAGAAAACATACGACAGCTTATACTTTATGAATATGGATTTCACAGAAGATTTTCTGAAAGAATCCTGTACCAAAATCTTAAATGATCCTGCATGTGGAAAAGTATTCCGAATCAAAGGATTTCAGAAGCTCTCTGATGGTTCGTGGATTTCCCTCAACGTTACGCATCAAAAAACAGAAATTCAGCCAATCCCGAATGGTCAGGCAATCCTAATCGTCATTGGAGAAGGACTGAACCAGGCAGCCATTGAAAGGTATTGGGGAAAATCCAATATCTAATTCTGCGCACTTTTTGCGCACCTAGGCGATTTTTCAACCATTAAAAAACGGCGGAAACCCTTGATTCTACGTGGTTTCCGCCAAATAAAAAAGATGCCCAGAGCCGGAATCGAACCAGCGACACGAGGATTTTCAGTCCTCTGCTCTACCAACTGAGCTATCTGGGCATGTATCTTATGTAATTAGTAGCGGGGACAGGATTTGAACCTATGACCTTCGGGTTATGAGCCCGACGAGCTTCCAGACTGCTCCACCCCGCGATATTAAATTATTCCTAAATAGGAAAAGTGGGCGGAGGTGGATTCGAACCACCGAAGCATAAAGCAGCAGATTTACAGTCTGTCCCCTTTGGCCACTCGGGAATCCGCCCAAATTTTTTAAACTGATAAGCCGATGATCGGACTCGAACCGATAACCTGCTGATTACAAATCAGCTGCTCTGCCAATTGAGCCACATCGGCATATACGATGCTATTCATCAATCAGTTTAAGTGGGACCTATAGGGCTCGAACCTATGACCCTCTGCTTGTAAGGCAGATGCTCTCCCAGCTGAGCTAAGATCCCTTATATTTAATTATGTAGCTATCGCTACAAGCGACCCGGATGGGGTTCGAACCCACGACCTCCGCCGTGACAGGGCGGCGCTCTAACCAGCTGAGCCACCGGGCCATCCACCATTGTTTTCACAGTGGTAAAAGGTAACATGTACCTTCAGAACTCCATACAAAGATCTTATATCTATCCAATCAACAATCCATCTTTCCGTTCTCAAAACCTCTAAGGATAAGCCCTCGACCTATTAG